>Ga0181585_10001298_pt1 | contig 21735 bp, 23 predicted proteins | sample 071ome_29_FD_132469 | JGI IMG/M metagenome (GOLD analysis project Ga0181585, IMG submission 132469) | Coastal salt marsh microbial communities from the Groves Creek Marsh, Skidaway Island, Georgia - 071407BT metaG (megahit assembly) | ecosystem: Environmental > Aquatic > Marine > Intertidal...
GAGGATCCAGTCGCAAGCGTACTGCAGGTGCAAAAAATAAAAGAGGAGGAAGTCTTTTAGGTTCCGTTGTTGGTGCCCTTAAAACAGCTCTTCCCTCTATTGTCTTATACGAAGCTCTCCGCGCACAGGGTAAGCGTGCTAAGAAAACCATGAAAGGAGGAAAAAAACACAAGAAACGCGCACACAAGAAGTCTCACAAGAAACGCGTTCACAAGAAGTCTCACAAGAAACGCGTTCACAAGAAGTCTCACAAGAAACGCGTTCACAAGAAGTCCCACAAGAAGCGTTCTTCTCGTCGCCGTCGTTAAATATATTATTATAGTTAATTAGTAATTAAAAATAATAATTTATTAATTTAATAATGAATTTTGAAGAAAATATAAAAGAATGGGTTCAGATTGATAACCAAATAAAACAATATAACACACATATTAAAGCATTACGACAGAAAAAAAATAATTTATCAGATAACATTATCGCACATGCTGTAGATAATAATATGGCTCATAGTACGATTAAAATTACAGATGGTTCATTAAAATTTCAAAATGTTAAAGTAACATCTCCATTAACTTTTAAATTTATTACAGAATGTTTAAATGATTGTATAGATGATGAAGAGCATGTAAAAGTTTTAATTGATTATATTAAAAAAAAGAGAGAGGTAAAATATGTTCCAGAAATGAAGAGAACATATACAAAACTCACTTAAAAAATAAAATTTAATTTAAACATTAATGTCGTCAGTATTTCCTTTAAAATTTAATAATTTTATTGTTAAAGAAAAAAGACTAAGTTATGATACTTGGTGGAATATTAATGTAAAATCTCATGAACCAGAAAAATGGACCCACTGTGAAGGAGGTGATCAAATCACACATGGTGAGTATGTAAAATTTTTTTATTATAAACTAAAAGATTTAATTATTAGTAAAGGTTATTCAATAAAAAACGAAAAACAATTTAAAAATGAAATTGCAACATTTATATATCAATTATCGAGTGAAAAATGAGTGATAAAGAATATTCTGAAACAGAAGAAGATATTTTTAAGTATGTAAAAGAAGATTATGCTGTCGAAGATTTTTTAAAAAATAAAGCAACCCGTGAAAAGCTATATAATGATGCAATACGAAAATATGAAAATGAGATTGAATATTTTGTTGAAAAATTTTATATAAATGAAGTTAGTCATTGTAATTATACGGGTGCTACAATTTTTGATAACGAACATGAATTTTCTCATTTAAACGATCTTTTTAAAATCATATTTTCCAATATCAATCTGAAATATAATTTAGATGTTATCTTTAACGATGAAGAACTTATGGAAGATTTTGTTAATGAGGAGCTTAAAAATAAACCTGAAAATAGTTAAATTTATATAATTTTAAAATTATAAGATATATATATAATGGATATCGACAATTTTGTATATTATCAAAAAGGAGGTAAAGTAATGAGTTTAGGATATGAAGTTGATTGTAAACTAATGAATAAAGATTTATCAGTACCAGCAGGTCTTTTTATTTTAAATAAATCTATATATTCAAATACTAACGATATAGATAAACTTTTTGATGATGTTGAAGAATCTAATGTTATAGATGAAAACCTGTATGATAATTTATTAGAATTAATGGACCCTAAAGTAAAAAAAAATAAAAAGAGAAATAAAAAAACACGTAAAAGAAAAAAAAATAAATCAAAACGAAAAACAAAAAGTAAAAGATAAATAATATTGAATTAATATTAAATTAATATTATTTAGAATCAAACTTGACTCCATTTGTTATAATTGAATGGTGATACAAGAATATCAGGTAATTTTTGTCTAAATTCATTAACTTTTTCTTCAAACTGACGTTCTTTTTTAGTCATTGGAAATACTCTTTGATTTTCCATAATCTCTCTCTCTAATTCAGTTATTTTAGGTTTATACCCATAACAATTAGCTCCAAAACGAACATTTTCATTAGCTATATATCCACCATTTATTCCAGGTCTTCCACAATCATGTTCGTGTCCTTCTATTTTCTGAAGTCCATCCCATGTAGTTTTTTGAGTAGGATATAGAGCCATTTGATTTGCAGACCAACCATACCCACACCATTCAGCACCATTCTTATAAGCCGATTCAACTTGACTATAATCTGCAAGTTTTGCACCATATGCAGCACATACGGCTTTAGCATCATTATATGTGTACTTATTATCTGGTATGTGAAATACTTGCTTATGTCTCATAATTTCTGGAACAATCTCTCCACTATCATCAATATATTTATCGTCTTCTGTAATTTGATCGGGTGGTGTTGTAACCGCAATATCAATTTCTGGTATAGGAGTGAATAAATTTTTAATGCTCGTTTTTATATCAACTTGAAAAAAGTATTGTAATCCGTTTATTAAAATTAAAAATACAAAAACGCCCCAAAGCATAATTTCAAAAAAAGTCATTCCAGGTGATGAAGGTACAGGTGTACTAGTAGTACCTACAGTACCTAAATAACTAAATAATAAATAGTACATCATTATAATAACAGTTAAAACAACTAATACTACTGGATTAGCGCCTTTAGCGGCGGTATCCCCAATAAAATCATACATATGTGGAAATCCTTGTGTAGTAATATCAAGCATTTATATAATATACTTATCTATTTTTTTTTACGATAGAATAGACAATATGCCTGAGGCGAACATAATTTATTTGTATCTGTAACTTCTTGAATATGTTGATCGTTAAAATGATACCATTTATTATTCGCATTTTTTATAAAGGCGGTATAGTGTCCTCCAAAAACACCTCCACTATGATTGCATATACCATATAAATCATAGTTATATGAAAATTTATTATATCCAACTACATATTCTGATAAATTTAAATTTTCTAAAGGAAAATCAACTAAACATTTAAATTTATTTGTTGAATTTCCAAATCTTTTTAAAGTAATTATTAACAAATCAGGAAGACTCCAAAATAAAACTTGTTTTTTAGCAACATATTTTTCTTTAGTTTTTTCATTATAAAGTTTATTATCCCCATCCAATACTTCAACTAAAGTATAGTTATTAAAACAATCTTTTAAACTACATATCTTATTATTTTTTTGACTTTCTTCTGGAAGTGCTAAATTTAACATTAGAAATGGTTCTGGAACAGCATTCATAAATTCTCCAGATTCATTAACAATTTTAGAAACTTGAATTCCATAAAAAAGATTTAGAAATTCAGAATACTCTTTTTTATACATATTTTTCATCATTTCATAACATTTTTCTGCTAATTTATCTGTATCTGACTCTGCAGTACCTGTTATAGTCATATTTACTTCACGTTGTATTGCTGTATGAAAACAATCAATAATAAAACCTAAAAACTCACTAGAATCATTTTGTGCGAATCCCGTAAAAATATCTTTATCTTTAATTTTAGCAACTTTTTGAACTGATGAAATAAAACCTCCAGGACTAACAATACAATTTTCACTCCATAGCATTTCTCTTAACTTATCCCATTCAAGTAAAATTAAAGATTCCGCTTTTTTATTTAATTTTTTTTTATATTCACCTTTAATTAAAAAATCATTTAATTCATAACAATGTGATAAACACTGCAATGTTGTATTTATAAAACAAGTATTTCCTAAATTAGCCAACCCAGATATTCCTTGTCCTTTAAATTTTTCAAATCGATCCATTGTTTTTTATTTTATGATGATTATATATTTTTATATAGTTATTTTTAAAGAAATAATATTCCCATCTATACTATATGGAACCTAGTAGAAATAATTCCCTTATAACAAATTATATTCAATACTGTAGAGAATATCAAACAATAGTACGTACAACTATGAGTGATTTAAGAACAATAAATGATAGAGTTGCGGAATTCATAAGATTAGATAATCAAAGCACACAAGCAAATGAACTATTAGAATTAACGCGTAGACTTAATGAGCTCGAAAATTCAAATTCAAGTTATATTGCTCCTCCCTCACATCCTCCACCTCCAGAGACTCCACCTCCACCTCCACCTGTTCCTGAAAATACGTCAAACACACAAATGCCACCACCGCCTCCACCTGTTCCTGAAAATACATTAATCACACAAATGCCACCACCACCTCCACCACCACCTATACCAGGAACAGTTCCTGAAAATACAATAATGACACGCTCAATCAATAATTCAAGAAATCAAACATTATTTCCACTATCAACAAGAATGCTAACAACACCTATTATTCGACCACCACCTCCATCAACAAATATTCCTAGAACAACCCCAATAAGGAATATTAGACAGAGCCCATTTAATTCAAATCGTAGAAGAAATAGGAATAACCGTTTAGGAAATAGATATACTAGAATTTTTAATTTTCCAAGAGAAACTATTATGCCTCCATTACAAAATTTATCGGCTTTATCACCTGTAAGAATCCGTCCTAGTATTACACAAATTAGAAGAGGTACAGAACTTTTAATATGGAATGATATTTCAAATAATTATCAAACACAATGTCCTATTGATATGCAAGATTTTGCTGAAAATGATTCTATTTTAAGAATCAGAGAATGCGGACATATATTTAGAGAAATGAATTTAAGAAGACACTTTAGAAATAGCACAAGATGTCCTATATGTAGATTTGATATTAGAGATTACATTCCATCTGAAAACGTATATTCTAATAATAATACTGAGGAAGAAACCGAAGTAGATGTAGAACCAGATACAAATGAATTAGATGTTAGTAATAATAGGAATAGGAATAGGAATAGGAATAATAGTGTTGATACATTTATCAATCAAACAATAATGAATTCTATTGATAGTACATTATTAGATGTTATAGAACAAGCTGTAAATAATATACCCACAGATTTATCAGCAAATTTATTAGAAACAAATATAACATATGAATTTAGATAATATTTCTAATCATATCACTATATATTGAATTATCATTTTCAAGTAAATTAGACTGATAATTCAAAATTTTTTGAATATTATTTAGATATTTTAAATAAAATTTTATAATGTTTATTTCACCCATTATAATATTGTAACAATTCCATTTTTTTGAATACCTAGTATATATATTTTCTGTTTTTTCATTAAAATATTTATAATTTTTTAACATAGTATTTAAATAAATAATGAACGCTTTTATTGTTATTTTTTCGTGTTCTAAATTTATGGGTTTTTGATAAAAAGATAGTGTTTTATTTTTTGAAAGGACACTATAATCAGATATAGATATTCTGAGAAATAATAAAATATCATGAAATACCGATGAATTTACATTTTTATTTAAGTAACCACAAGCATTTTTTTTTAAATAATCCTTTAGTTCTTTATTAGTTGATCCGTGACATAAATTTACATAGATTACATCATTAGAATTATTTTCGATTGTAAAACCATAATATAGTAGATATTTTATATTTGATTTATTACCATAAGTATCAGTAATTGCTTTGCCTTTTTTTAGATATCTATTAGAAGTCATTTTAAAAGATCTAGTTTTTGAATTAAACCCCCAAGATACATCTGGATCACTATCATGATTTAATAAATCACTTACAGGAACCATAGCTACTCTGTGTTTATTATCTATTGTTATCCCAAAATTCCTACTTCCAACTATACTTCTAACCCATATAAAATCTTTAATATCATGATTATTTTTAAATTCTGGAATTATTTCACATAATTTTTTATATTCATTTAAAATATTATTTTGTCTATTAATAATTTCATTTACAGAATTACTTCCTGATAATAAAATAATATCTTCTTTATCCCAAAATATTGGAAAATTACTTGTATCTTTTGGTAATATATCATAGTATGGTTTAAAAAAATTATTTTTTTTATTCGTTTGAAGAATATAGATTATAACATAAATCAATTTGATATTTTTGAAATGTTTTTGATATTTTTTTATAATTTTACCATATTCACTTTCTTCACCCATTTTATCTGTAATTATCAACTTTTCAGGAATTTCAATTAATGTCTTTCCTTTTCTTATACCATTAATAGAATGGATACCCCTTTCATTATTTTTATATGTTTGGAGAGATAATTCTGATAATATTGCACCATTATCATTACACCATTTTAAAAAAATATTATAATCATTCATGTAATAATGTAATATAAAATATATTTTTTATTACAAAATTATATTACAATATTATATATATGCCCAACCGTGCAATTCAACGTGCAAAACAAAGAAGAGGAGCTGCTTTAGGACAGAGTAGTCGTCTCTATATGCTTAATGGTGAGTTAAGACCAGGAGCTGGTGGTTTTGGAAAGACAAATCCTTCTGTCGGAAGTATGAAAGTATTAAATCAAATAAAACTAGTACGCATTGCTAGAAAATCATATTTACAGACCACATTTTCTAGAGCATCAGGTAATAATATTACAGGAGGAGGTTCATTCAGAAGCAAACATTCTTCTGCTCTATTATCATTTTATTAAAAAATATTATTTTTAAATTTAGTAATAATATTTTTCACAATTTTGTATTTATTTAAAAGAAGCTTTTAATTGATTTCTGACCGCTTTTACTATTATTTGCTTGTCTCAAATAATCATCAAATATTAACTTTTTAACTTCTGCATTTCTATATTTCATTTCTTGATCGTAACGTTTTTCCTCGTTATTTTTAAATTTCCTTTCTAACATTCTACATTTTCTTTGAAAACTCTTTACTTTACTTTTATATTGTGGAATTTGTTCTAGAACAAGTGCATAAATCTGACTAAGAGGTTTCATAATTTGATTAGTAATATAAAATGTATAGTCTGGTTTAAGATTATTAGCTATCATATAATCAGGATGTTCTACTTTATCACCTTGTAATTTAACTTTCTTTTTAGTTTGAAAATATACAAAAGGAATTCGCGATCCAACTGCAGGTTTATTACCTGGATCTCTTTTTCCCATTCTATCTGCCAACACTTTATGTGCGATACTTTCAGGATTTTTATAAAAGTCTCGTAATGATTTAGTAATAACTAATTTTTTTAGATCTACTTTACCATCTACAATATTCTGTAGGAATTCTTTCGTAAATTTCATAGCTTTACTAATATCTCCATCTTTCATTAGGATATCTATATTCCCTCCATAAATATCTTTAACAACTGGTGCATTATCACGACGTTTTAAAACAATTCCCATAGATTTACGTTTACATTTGTTAGGATTAATTTCATAAAGCATACCAACATACCTTTTTTTAGATAAAAGCAAGAACGGATGAAATGTTTTTTCATATTCTAAATCATGTGGTGGTTTTAAGAATTTAGTAGCTAATTCACCTGCTTCTATAGCCAATTCAATTGTTATTTCTAGTGCTTTTTTACCGGTAATTTTCTTTCCATCTAAATCAGTAAGGTTAAACGCAAAGAATACTGAATCCGTATCTCCATAAATATATGTAGCGTTGGATTTAACAGCGCCATATTTAGTTTCACAAATACGATCTCCATACACATCCTCAATGATACGTTTACAATAAGTTAAAAGTTTTCTCCCTGTAGCGGTAGTTGAAGCTGCTATATCCTTATCATAGAATGCACTTGTTCTTGCACCACACTGACCGTATAATGAATTTGCGGTTACTTTATAGCCCAATTGTCGCTGATTAAATACATTTTTCATAAAATCATTATATGTATCACTAATACTTTCAACATTACTTTTTTTAATTCTCAAACTTTCTGATTTATTAATAATTTCATAATCTTCGCCACAATCATTCATAAGACCAGAATGTTGTTTACCATCTTTAAGAATCAATGTTTTATATTTTATTAATTTGCGAGTGTCTTTCCTTGCTTTTAAAAGTTCAGTTAGAATTGCAGGCATTAATGCTTTCCCACCATCTGGAAATTGAGCGAATCTACATACTTTTTTACCAACAAGGACTTTTTCTTCTTTTTTCTTACCATCTTTTCGTATATATTCATACATATCATATTCTACATCAACATACTGATACTCAGGCAAATTATCATAAATATAATTGCCTTCTTCATCGGTTTCGCCGGTTTCATTTTGAAGAACTCCTTGCAAATCATATTCTTTAGTCCATACTTTACTATCATGTGATATATTTTCACTAATCATAGAAGATGGATATAGAGATGCGTAATCTACAACTGCTACTGGAATATCTGTATAAAATCCAGTTTTAGGTGGTAAAACAATTGCACCTTCGTATGATCCATCATTTACTGCTTTTTCTATAACTGGCATAAGTGTATTATTTTGACGACATTTTTTAGCAATGAAACTTAAAAGTTTAATTCCTTGACCGCGCATCACAATGAAATCAATAGGAACAGAACAAATAGAAGCGATCTCGCTCATACCGGTTAACACATCATTTTTCCTTAGAAGATGATGTACTAGGTTGCAATCCTGAAAACAATATTTCGCAATAATTGCACGGTCATCTGGACTTCCGTTTGTTAATCTGAAAAGATCTTGAGGCGATACATCATCCTTACCTAGACCCCATCTCAGTTTACCTTTCTCAGGCATCATTATTTGTTCTTTAACCCAAAACTCTCCATTTTTCTCATCTAAATATGTAACCTGAAATTTGCGACCTTTCTCATAGTCATCTACTGAGTGGCCTATAATTTGAAAGATTACATAATTTTCCTCTTGTAATCCCATTAAATTTCTACTTTTAATTACAGTATATTCACCATTATATTCCACATCACTTACCATATCTCCAATGAAATGTGACGCGACATCTTGTAATTTATATGATCCTAGATTTACTTCGCGTCTAAAATAATTGTAAAGATCTATTTGAATAATACCGTCCATTTTCAAATAAACTAAATCATGAGTACCACTAGCAATTTTAATTGATTTCTCCTCTCGTTTTGACTTAATTCTTTTATTAAATCCTATTTCACAAAACTCGTCAAAACAATTATTCTCACTTGCACGATCACACATAAACTTGTAATCAAAACCAAATATATTGTAACCAATCACAATGTGTGGTTTTTCACGATTCATAATATCAGTCCATTCGGTTAATAACTCAGCCTCATCATCACAGCTAACAATTTCAACATCGCTATTTCTCATCTCAAATGAGGAACAATCGTTCAAACAAATTCCATGATTTAAATATGGGTCTGTTTCACCAGCAATAAGGAATGTTGAACCAATAAAAGTAACTTTATCTCCTTCTAATGCTGGAAACATTTTTGTTAGTGCATTATCTAAAATTTCTACTTTCTTAGCAGCATCTGTACTATCATTCAAACAATCAATAATTTTGTACGTTCCTCCTTTATTATTTTTACCCTTTACATAAGGCATCCACGTTTTTTTAGGTATATAAACCTCATCATCACGATCTAATTCGTCATTTGAATCTGTTCTTTTAAAATTACCAGATTGTATCAATGTTCTTAGTGTTTGTGTAAATAAATCATCAATAAGTTCATTAACAAATTCTTCTCTTACTTTTTGTTTTGGATATACAATATTAATATCATCCACATCTTCAAATCCAAACGCTGCTCTAATAAGTCTTTTAAGAACTATTTTTTGATCTACGTAATTGTATTCTTTAATTTCATCTGCATGTTTATTCCAGTGAGTTACAATATCTCCAGCCAATTTCTTATAAGTCTTAATAGCAACGGGAAAGTCACCATGACTAGAAGAAGCCTCTATATCAAAACTACAAATCTTAAGAGGAACTGCCGTCTCTTTTTCAGGAAGTGGAATAATATAATTTCTATCAACTGAAAATTCATAATCGCAATTTGTTTTCTTTCTTTTAATAATTGTAAATTTACCACGTACAAATTCAACCCATCCAGATGGACTAATATTACGTATATGAAAATACCTTAAAAGAGGTGGAAGTTTTGCTTCATATAATTCAGTGTCATAATTAAAGAACCGCACTGTTTTTAATTTTTGATCGAAACCAAAATGGCTATTTGCATTGGGGATTCTATCATACCAAATATTCTTAATTTTATTCATTGCTGATGTATTTTTAAACAAAATCGCAACAAAATTATACATTTTTTTATTATCAAACCCATATAATTTATGGCGCTTTACCATTCTTAAATCTGCTATTCCTTTAAAGTGATATGGAATAAATGAATTTATATTATTATTAATGTAATCTACCTTACCCTCATCATCTTTTGGGGTTGGATATACGTTATCTCCTTTAATCCATTTTTTATACTTATCCTCCAAATCAACACGAGCTAGTCGTTCTCTAATTTTCTCTTTAAACTGTTTTACAGTACTATGGTTCCAGTCATCACCTACTTTAACATAGAAGAATGGTTCAAAGTTTTTAACAAGTATGGAAGCGGTTTCACCTTTTTCATTGAGACCAAACATTTGAATGACTAATTGCGTTGGTGCTCCTCTTTCACCATAACCTCTTTCATTTGTTACTTTAAAATCGTACAACCTAAATTGTGGTAATTTACGATTTTTATATTCTTTGTTGGTTTTTTTTCTTTGTCTTTTTTCTTCCTGTTCTTTTTTTCTTATTTCTTTTTGTCTTTCTTCTTCTTGTCTTATTTCCAGAGCTCTTATTCTTTTCAGTTCTTTTTCTCTTTCTTCTGCTTGTTTTCTATTTATTTCTCTTATTTCATCAAGTTGTTTTTCAATTAATATTTTTGATTCTTCTAACTTTTTATTTGCTAATTCATAAATTTCTTTTAGAAATTCCATTTTAAAATTATTTATTAATTCATTTATTTCATTACAGAATTTTTCAATTCCGATATCATCAATCTTATCTATTTCATTTAATTCATCCAATAGATTTTTTTTAAACTCTTTTAAATTATCTTTCGTCCATTGATAAATATCATCAATATTTTTATATTCTCCTCTATTTAAACAGATATCTAATAATTTTTTACATTTATTATTTTCATCTTTTTTTTTATTTTTATCATAATTTAATTTTATTTTGGCGCATGTTTTTCCTACATATATTAAGTTGTTTGTTAAATAATTAAAATATAAGTAAACATATTTAATTTTGTGTGTGCATAAACAAACACTATTTTCTAAAATTGTTTTTTCTATATAAATCCATTCTTGCTTAGCAAGATCAATATTTTTCTTTTCTTTTGAAAGTAAAAGCATATTTTTTTCAAATTTATAATTTTTATTTTTACTTTTTATATTATTTACTATTGGCAAATCCATACTAGTAGACATATTGTTAGTGTATTAGATATTACTTAATAAATTATATCTAATTCAATTTTAATGCATAATCATAATTCCTCCCAAAACTAATAATATACCTACTATTTTTTTAGCAGTAATCTTTTCCTCATAAAAAAGATAGGCAATTGTGAAAGTTAGGACAACATCTAGAACAGTATCTAGTATTGTTAAATATGAAATATCATTGGCTTTTAATATTTTAGCACCAATAATTGTTGTAAAAGTTAAAAATAAAGGAATTGCAATCATAATTAACATATCTTTTCTAGAAATTTTAGACAACTGCTGTCTAAAATCTTTTGACTCACCAGAAATAACATAGAAAATGGAGAGAAATACTAAAATAAATAAAGATTCTATAATAAGAACAAGAGATTCATCATATTTTTTTAAAAAGTGTTGTTTTTGAAAGCTTATAAAAACCGCGATGACACCAATAAAAATAAAATAAGAGATAATAAAAATTTTGTTATCAAACATTTCGATATAATAATAAATTAGATAATAATTGTATCATCAATCCTGATTTTTTTCGCAAAATAACGTTTAATACCTCTAATCTCTCCAGAATACCTTGTAAAATCAATCTCAAATGTAACAAAAATAGCAGCATGTCTCAAATATTCAATATTTAAGAAAGGTTTAATTAAATCCTCAACTTCTTGAAGAGGACCATAATATTGTTTAAAATCTATACCTTGTATAGTAATTGCTTTAGTGCCATATGTTTTAATAATACCCCTCATTATAAATAAATTGATATTTTTTATTACTTAAATAAAAAGATTAAAAATTAATTATAAGAACATGAGCGACTTCTCTTTTATGCGCAGTGGATTTGATAACGTTCAAGATGCAGTTGATGAAGAAGAAATGAAAAAAAATGTAGTCTCAATTATTGTTAAATTTGCGGAAGGTGCTATGAAAACAGCAGCAAAATATGTAAATCATAGTAGTGAAAGAAATATGGTTCTACCAGAAGATCTTAAAAGAGCTATGATGTTAGAAATGTTCTTATTTAAGCATCGAAACAATCTACTACAAGAAGTTGAAACACTTAAAAATGAGTTATTTAGTGAAAATGAATATGATGAAATTAGCAATTTAGGATATGATCCAGATAGTGACGAAGATGATGAAATTGAATTTACAGAAAATGATTGTACTTGTTCTATATGTAGAACAATAAATAATATCTATGAAAATTGGGAAACATTAAATATAAATAGTCCATATGAAGCTTTATTAAAACAACATATAGAAAATATGTGTTAATTAACGACGACGTTTATTACGCATTTTACGTGTTCTTTTATTCTTTTTAGACATTTTACGTGATTTGTTACTTTTACGACTTTTGCGACTTTTACGACTTTTGCGACTTTTTTTTCTTAATTGCTTTTTTGATTTACGAGCTTTTTTTTCTTTAAGATGGGTTTTTATGAAACTTAATACATCATTTTTACTACGCATACCTCTGTAATCATCTATAAAATCAGTACCATTATATAAACTCATTGTTGGAAATCCAGAAGGCTGTTTTAAAGGAAGATATTGCATAAGTTGATCGTTCGCAGTAATTACCATACCGTTCATTTTATTAGAATTCATTTTTAAATCATTTTTTACCATTTCCCACTCTGGTTTAAAATGCTGACAGTGACCGCACCAATCGGCTAAATAAGCTACAAATACAGGTTTCCCTTTATGTAATCTTTTAGCAACATCTCCAACATTCATTTCATTTAAATCTATAACCTCTACTTTCCCCATTATACTATATAAAAGATAAAGAAAAACTTTTATCCGCATAAAATATATAACATGATTAAAACATGCATTATTGTAATAGTATTTTTATTAGGACTTTTATTTTGTATTAAATATTCTCATTCTGATTTAGTTGAAGGTTTTGCATCTAAAGGTGAGTGCCCTAATTTATTGATTCAAAAAGGAAATGAGATTCATTTAATATATACAAATAAAGCACGTATACCTGGTGTTAATCCAGTTAAATTTAAGAATTTAGAAGAGTATGTTGAATTCTTAGAGTGGCAACGTGCAAAAGGAATAAATTGTCCCGTATTATATTTTCAAGAAACATATGACGCACAAAATAATAAAGGTTACCGTATGCTACCTGATTTAGTAGAAAAACAAGGAGGTTTGCCATCTGTTCCTAGAACAGCGAGCGAACAACCTTTATTTGATGCTAATCGCGATGATTTACCTTTTAACCAAAATTCATACCCTGCATTTGATGCACAAGATCAATATGTTGGTGCATATACTCCTTTAGATAAAATTTTTAAATCAAATGAGCCTGTAAGTGCAAATGCCATGGATACAAATTGGGGAGGAAAAAAATTTAGTGAGAAAGAAGTAGTAGAAGGTGAATATAATAAAGATATGCGTTTCACTAAATTTGAAAAACCAATACCTATACCATCTGTAAGTTATCAACAAAATATTAGTAACTCTTTAACAAATCGTGAAAAACAAACAGATATAATGAAACCTAGTAAACAAACTCAGCGTGATATCGCAAGTCGCTACGGAGGTGAAATTATGAATTCCCCTGAAAATCGCTCAATAATCGCAGCTCAGAAAACCGAATATACACAATAAATAATATAATATTAATGTAAGATAATATGAAACAACCATCTGTTATAAGTTTTATAGTTTTACTTTCTATGCTTACATTATTATATGTAATGTTTATGGGTCCAATATCCAAAGGTTCATATAAAGCATTTCAGGAAGATACTTTTCAAGAATATTCAGATAGCTTAATACTTTCAGTGAAATCTAAAATTGATAATATATTTAAATAAGTACACTCATAATATAATAAATAAATATATTATGACTGATTTTATATCTGCTTTTTGTGTTGGAATAGCACAAACATCTGTAGGACATCCTTTTGATACTGTTAAGGTATTAATACAAAACAATAAAAATTGGCGTGGTTTAAAACCTATTGATTATTATCGAGGATGGAAATTCCCAATGACGACCTCAATTCTTTTTAATTGTACTGTATTTCCCGTATATGAGAGAACTATAGAGTATACAAATAGTAGAGTATTATCGGGAGCTTTTGCAGGTTTAGCAGTAACACCAATTGTATTTTGTAGTGAGGTAGGTAAGATTCGTCAACAAACAAAACAACCAATTTCTCTCCAATCTTTTACAAAAAGTCACGGAAGGGTATCAACAATGGCTAGAGAAACCTTAGCAATGTCTTCTTATTTTGGAATGTATAAATATGCGAGAGATGATCTTAAGTTAAATCCGATGATAGCTGGTGGATTAGCGGGATGGGCTAATTGGACGTTAACATATCCTTTTGATATAATAAAATCGAGACAAATAGCACAGGATCTTACTATAAAACAAGCAATTAAAATGGGTAAATTATGGAGAGGTTATCCTATTTGTGCTGTACGTGCTATTATTGTAAATGCAGTTAATTTCTGGACTTATGAAACTGTAAAAAATTATTTAGAGAGCGAATAATTACCATCCACAACAATTGCAGTCGGTAGCCCAAACGCAATCATCTGGTCCATTTCCGGGATAGGCGCAACCATCAGGAGTGCATCCCCGCTTACAATTGCAAGGAATACCCCAACTTCCTAAAGTGAGATAACCGGGCCACCAACCGTATCCCCATCCGCCAGAACCATACCAACCATGATGACCCCACCAATTATTACGACGACGGAAACGGCGTAAGTATCTGTTTGGGTTAAAACCTCTTCGCCATCCGCCGCGCCTCCCGCGCCCTCTTCTTCCACGAAAAGCCTCAACAGTTTCGTTAAGAATGGATACTAATAAAATCATAAATAAAGCAATAATAACTATTCCTAGTAAAAAGTTCATTTTATATATTATTGTGATATAAAATGAAAAATTAATTAAGATGTTATTATACAACTTCAATAGTACCCCGTATTATACATCTATTATTAGATACGGTTGATGGTAGAAGTGAAGTAACAGGATTAATTGTTAATCCTAAATTCATATTATTATTTACACTTATATTACTACTACCAGGAGTAGTTAAATTTGAAGCCGATACTGATGTCTTCTAGACATAATATATATAAATTATAAATATATTATGTAATTTAAATTTAATTTCTAACACTATCTAAAAAATTTTCCATATCTCCTGCAACATCACGATATTGACTTAATTTCAATACTCGATCCATTTCATCATCATCAGGCAATGCACCTTTTGTATTTGCCATTGTCTGTAACATATTAAGATTTATATGTTCGTGAACCTGAGCTAATGCATCTTGATAAGCTGCACGATTTTTACTAATATTTAAATCATCTTTAAGTGAAGTATTAAGATCTTCCATTAATTCTGCTAAACGGTCAGGTGATACATTTTCATTGCGATTTTCAAAATTTTCAACTAAATTCTTAGTATTAACTGCTAAACCTAAAACATAAAAAAATCCTAAAATAACAACAAGATATCCAATTATAATACCTATTTCTCTTAATTTCATTTTATATATATTAAACATCTATTTTTATGACAGAAGACTTTTGATAAAGAAGATATTCTATAATACTTTTAATTGATTTGTTTGAAATTCTCCTTTCCTGTCCGCTTTTAGTTGTGTAAGTTAATGTATCTAAACATGTTCTATCTTCTTCTAAAGCTTTTAATAAATTAAGTAAAGATCCAAACTTATTCATAATAATTAGCGATGTCTTCGCACTAATACCTGGTATTTGACTTAAAATAACAGAACCAATGTTCTCTGGCGTTACATTATCTTTTTTTATTTTTTTTACAACATTTGTATATGTTTTAGGTTTTTCTACAAAATTACTATGATAATAACCAAAATGAGTATCACATCTACGTATTTTATCTACAAATCTAATAATATATTCAGCACTTTCACCTACATTAAATGTTCTGAATACTGAAAATCCTTTATAATACTGAATACAAAACATTGTAACATATAAAGTTTCTGGCTTAATTTTTGTATATTTAGAGTTATAATGATGAATATTACCTTCAATCAAATAAACTATATTATGATTATGGAGAGAATTCCCATTTAATCTATATGATTGTTCTTTGTAGCGACCATCTCTTATTGAACTTGCTAAATCTGCTAAATTTTTCCTTTCAATTAATAATAACTCTTCACCTTCATCGGATTGAATACTTACATCACCTATATCTAACTTCTCAACTTCAATACTAAGGTTATAATCATAGTCATTATTTAAAGCATTTAGTAATGTTATAAGTTTGTGCTCGCGATTATCAATAACTAATTTCATTTACATCTAAAAATATTTATATGTTTAATATTTTTATTCTAAATAAGTATTTATTTTCTAATTGTTTTATATAATAATGTCGATTGATATAGGTGGATTAATATATAATACACCAAATGATTTTATAAAAAGATATATAGAACTTAGTAGAGTTGATGGTAAACACGACGGTTTTATTAATAAAGAATTTAACTATTATTTTCCTAGACAATTCGAACAAATTATTCCAGAAAGTCAAGGAATACCATCAGAGGATCAAATTATGAATGAAATTTTTGGACCTTATCAGGGACCAATTGAAGATACCAATGCATTAATTGATACTGCTCTTGTTAATGGTACACAGGTTCAATTAATACCAACAGCACATGGATTATCTAAAATTTTAGGTGAAATGGGATACAAATACAGTAGTTTGAAAAGAAATAATGAAAATCTATCTGCGGCAGGTGCTTCACTGGCTCTTAAATTACTCACGATGGGTGTACCTCAAGGAAGTAATATATATTTATTTGTAGATCATCCTAAAGGAATTTATGATATTTTAAATACTATTGATAATTCACAGTATAATTTTACTGTTGTTTTTAACAGAGCAACTATTACAGATCCAGCACCTAATGCTATTGCTGTTTTAAATAGTAAAAAAAATAGTTTCAAATTTGCATTAGATGGAGGTTTAAAATCAAATATTGTAGATGGTAGAAATTTAAAATTTGCTATTGAAGATCCAGAATCTGATGTAGGTAAATATAGCGGATATTTAAATCTATCTGAAATATTACAAGATATTGATAGTAATAAAATTAAAAATACACTAGATAGAACATTAGTATCAAAATATGATATTTCTTTAACATACGCACAGTCAAGTAAATATAAGGTGGATAATACTGGAAAAGGTGTAGATCCTAAAAAATTAAAAGCCGGTTTATCAATCATTGATAAAGAAAATGGACGAGTAAGAATTTTGGATTCAAAACTTTGTGAGAAAAAAAATAAACATACAGGAAATACTAATTGGGCTACTAGTCTTAAAAATAAATTATATGAAATGTATAATACGTGGTTAGGAGATTCTACTGGTGGTACTCATGCTCTTGGAAAAAAATGTGGAGATTGGCTTCAAGCGCAACGTGTTTTTGATAATAATTTAAATATCCGAATATTGGAAAGAGTAGAAAAGGGTTCAATGTTATCTAAATCAAAATGGTTTTATTCACCAACAATAAATATAGGAGATACAAATCTAAAATCAGTAAATACTCATGATAGGATTGAAAAGGTATATTCTTTAAGTATTGGATCTCCAATTGTTATTTTTGCAAATGCTGGATCAGGAGGGTTGCCTCAATTTTATGAAATATATGTAAAAAATTATTTATTACAAGTCTCTCAAGAAGAATATACAAAAAAAATACAATTATATAAAGAAACAGTAGTTTTATATAGAAATAAATATAATGAATTTGTTTCAAAAAGAGATGAATTTAATACAAACCTTAATAATTTACAGAATGGTTCTTTAAATATTATAAATAATCTTAATTTTCAAATAAACAATATTGATGATTTAATAATAAATAATATTTTAAATATAGGTTCCGATAATGAAAATATTGATTTAATATATAAAAAATTTATAAATTCTTTATTTGCAATTAAAATAGTATTGAATATTTCTAATTTAGATAATTATGAAGAACCAATAAATACTCAATCTCCGAAAATAAATATACCTATTGCTCCATTTTCACAAAATAATAATCAAAATAAAATAAATTTTAATACACTAACAAATAAAATACAATTTATAAATAAAAATATTGATAATATTAATTTTTCAATTAATAAGTTATCTAACAATATTACACTAATAACAGATATACTTAGTGGATTAGACAATAATATAAATGAAGATTTGAACCATATTGCATTATTTAAATTTAAAGTAAATAAAACTGATTCAATGTTTCAGAGACAGATATTTTTACATGAAAATATTGGATATGTTTATTTAAATGGAATAATTGATACATATAACTCAATGCAAAAATTACCTGATATATTTAATAATTTAAAAGAAACATATTTAAATAAAATTAATAATCTTGGATCTACAATAGAAACAATTTTAAATTATATTGATACAAATAATGATTTAATTACAAATAATATTGAATCAAATAGGCAAACTTATTCAACATTTCAACAGGTTACGATAAGAAGAATGAATCCATCTGTATATTTAAGTTATGTTATGAATAACCTAAAAGAACTACTTAATATTTTAACAAAAAATGAATTAGTTGGTGGCGCAAGGCCAAAAAACGCTCCAAAACCAGCTTCAATACCATCACAAGCAATACAGCAAGGTGAGTCAAAAAAATCAATGGTACAATCTGCAAGTGAAATGAAAACAAATATGGTTGCTATGAAAAATTTATTAAATGATGTAGAAAGTGTACTTAATGACGAAATATTTTTACTTGAAATTCAAGCTGAAGTTCCTAATCCAAGAAATGAACTAATACGAAAAATTATAGAAAAAAACTATGATCTTCAACAAATCATGGAAGAAAATATAACAACAATTAATAGTGTATTATTAGGATCACCTAGTGTAAAATATGCTAGTATTGCAGATATTAAATATATAAAAAAACTTCAAAATGAAAATAAAATAATTAATGAATTTACTCAAAATTCTAGTAAAGATATGCAAAAAATTAAGGTTTGTGTAAATAATGTAGATGTATATCTTGCAGATATTGATGATAGTGCTGAGGGAAAAAAATATATAGAATCTTTAAATAACTATATCTATGGTGTTGAAGATGAAACTGATAAAAATTCTAACAACATGCTACAGGAACAAGCGAAAGAAAAAACAATACTTAACACACTTCAGCAATATGGTTTAAATAATATACAACAAAATCAAGTATTAAATTTTGCATTAACGTATAATATCAATATACCAACTTCTTATCAAGCACTATCTACCGCTTCAAAACAAAATATGAATCCCGTTGATGTCTTAAAAAGATTAACACAAAAACAAGGTAATTATAATTTAAGAAATGTACCAGGTAGAAATATAGGTTATTATAAAAATATACAAGAACAAAAAATGGATGGAGGTAATAAAAAAAGAAAGAAAAGTAAAAAACGTAGAAAACCCAAAAAAAGAACTAGAAAAAAATTATTAAAACAAGCTTTATTAAAAAATAAAAAACTTTTACAAAAAGCATTATCAAAAATAAAAAAAATAAGAAAACGTCAAGAAAAACGAAAAACAAAAAAAAATAGAAAGAATAAAAATAAAACAAAAAATAAGTATATTAAGAAAAATAAAAATTAATTAAGCATATAGAGTTAAATTAAATATTATAATAATAATGAATTTTTTAATAGTTAAACAATTTGGATATCAAACAATCTGTCCTGATGAAGAAAATACAACTGGTTATTATGAAGTAGATGGTTACGACTCTTATAAATCAGTATATGGGTGGAAAAGACCTAGTTTATCTTCAGAAAAACATGAAATTTCACATATTGTATCGGGTAATTCTATTTGGGGGTGGGATGATAAACACAATAATAGAGATGGATATGATTGGGTAAAAGTATCAAAAAGACCAGTATATTGGATGCCTAAAAAAAGTTTTTAATTATTAAGATATATATTTATATAATTTAAATATATCTTAACAATAATAAAATATATGATGAGTTCAGATAGTGAATCTATTTCAGATAGCGATATTGAAATTAATGAAAAAACTCTTATGCAAGATGGTGATGTTTCAAAGTGTCAAGATGAATTGATTTTTGACCCTTTCAACCCAAATAATATTCAAATCACCCAAAAACAAGTATCAGATATACTAACAAAATATGGTGTACCTGATACAGTTCATAATTTTAATCTTTATAAGCGTGCATTCGTTCATAAATCATATGTAAAACGTCCACATCTTGAAAATGTAGCAAATGGAGTTACTATTGTTGAAAAACCCAATGACTGTATGCCTCTTAAAACAAAATCGAATGAACGTTTGGAATTTTTAGGAGACGGTGTTCTAGAATGTATTACAAAATATTACTTATATAGGCGTTTCCCAAAAGCAAATGAGGGGTTTATGACAGAAAAAAAGATTGCACTAGTAAAAAATGAATCTATTGGTAAAATGGCATATGAAATGGGTCTTAATAAATGGTATATTATTTCTAAAAACGCGGAAGAAAAAAAAACTAGAACAAATTTAAAAAAACTTGGATGTTTATTTGAAGCATTTTTAGGAGCTTTATTTTTAGATTTTAATAAAATACAAATTAATGATGAAAGTGATTGGTTTAATAATGTATTTGTAACCGGGCCAGGATTTCAAATAGCGCAAATATTTGTTGAAAATATTTTTGAAAAACATGTAAATTGGACTGATTTGCTTCAAAATGATGATAATTATAAAAATATTCTGCAAGTTCTTATTCAGAAGGAATTTAAAACAACGCCGGTATATGTTGAGATTAGTGAACACGATGAAGAAGAAGGTTATCATATGGGAGTATATCTTTGTTTAGGACAACATCACCATGGTTTAACACACGATGATGCGATTTATTTTTCACATTTTAAAAATTTTGAAGCAATTCAAACATATGTAAATGAAAATGAAAAAGTTTATGTATTTTTTGGTGAAAGTAAACATAAAATTAAAAAGAAAGCAGAACAGGCTGCATGTAAATTTGCAATAGAACAAATTAAAAAATAGTTTAATAAATTGTAAAAGATTTTATATTATGTTTAGTTAGATAAATAAATGTAATATAAATATATAAATGGCTGATAGATTTGCCGCATTAATGCAAAAGCCAATACCTCAAAAGGCTAAAAAAAGAGCAATTAACAGACCTCGACCAAAAGGAGCTGTAGATGTTGATGTTAAGATTATTGAAAGTAGCGAAAGACAAAATAGAGAAGAACTTTTGAATAAAATAAGAAAAGCTAGAGTAGTAAAATCGTCTCCTATAATGGAACCAACTATGGAACCAACTATGGAACCAACTATGGAACCAACTATGGAACCAACTATGGAACCAACTA
>Ga0181585_10001306_pt1 | contig 21700 bp, 20 predicted proteins | sample 071ome_29_FD_132469 | JGI IMG/M metagenome (GOLD analysis project Ga0181585, IMG submission 132469) | Coastal salt marsh microbial communities from the Groves Creek Marsh, Skidaway Island, Georgia - 071407BT metaG (megahit assembly) | ecosystem: Environmental > Aquatic > Marine > Intertidal...
CAGCAAATTCATAATGAATATAAATCAAATGGAAAAAATCTTTATATATCTGCAAAAGACGGAGCACATATACTAAGAAACGTGGGGATTGATTGTAATCAAAAATCGCATATTATTTGCCCTTTAATTTTAGATTGGTGGAATATGAAAAAATATAATTTTAATAACTCAGAATTATGTTATTTTGGAAGATATGGTGATGAAAAAGAATTTGAGGAATGTATAACCGCCATTCCACCACCAAAACCAAATGTAAGTTTCCTATTTAGTTGATGTTTATTCATCAATAATAATATATTGCCCCCAATTAGATAACTCACTCAAATCACACTTTTCATTATTAATATTATTATTATCATCAATAACATCATCAATAACATCAGCATCATTATTAAAATAATTGTTAATTATAATTAATAAACTCATAATCAATATGATAATTGATGAATTTTTAAATTTGTTAATACAGTTCATAATCTGATATTAATAATCAGAAATTATTAAAATCAATTTAACGAATAATAATGTCTAAACCATGCAGACAGTCCAATTAGTACATCAATTAGTAAAACGCGCCACGCAAACTGTTTTTTTCTAATAGCAAACATTGCAAAAAGTAAATATAAAACGCCATGAATAGCACGCATGTCGCTCCACCAAATTTTACCACCTGCAAAACCTCTTCCTGTTTCTCGTAATCCAAACAAAAATTGTCCTATGAAGCCCATAGCAGGTATTAAAGCAATTAAACCTAAATAAGGTAAAGCCCAATTCATTTTCTCTCCAATATACTTCGCCAACAATGAAATAGCTAACCTAACACCAATACAACCGATTAAAAATAATTTCATTCTTTTAGTTAAAAACATCTTTATATATATTGTATATATTACAAATGCAATATATTATTATTAAACATGCTAATAACCAAATTAAAATATCTAAAGCGCAGGCTTTAAAACTTGAACTAGCTATCAACTTACTACCAAATAAAAAATATTGGATTGAACTAGGTGATTTGCTATACAATTTTCATTCTAAAGATAAATGTAATGATATACCAATAGAAATATCAGAAAAAAAATTTAATATAATTAAAGAAATATTAAGAACATGTGATAGATAAAAAATTGAAATATTGTAATTATAATTTATTTTATATAAATCTCTCCAAATTTACATAAAAATCTAAAAACATGAGTACACTTTCTACAGACTGTCCTGAATTTGTTATACATCTAGACTATCCTCCTGAAAAAAGATGGACCCATGTGATAAAATATTTTAAAGATATAATCCCGAAATCGAAAGAAATATCAATACAATTTCTAGGACAAGATCTTGTTAATCTTGTTATACCAATGTTTAATATAGCATTTTGTAGCGATAATATTATTTATAAGGAAGAACTAATAGCAATAGCAAATCAAATAAATATTGATGTGGGTGAATTACTACTACTTCAGTTAGTGTATGAGGCATTTGCATGTTGTACCTCAGTTATTGTACGGGGTGAAAAACATCCTATACATATACGAAATATGAATTGGAATCTACCTATTTTACGAGACCTAACATTTCAGGCAAAATATAAAATAAAAAATAGAACCGTTTTCACAGGGACATCGTGGGCGGGATATATTGGAGTTTTAACAGGTATGCGTAACAAATTAAATAAAAATGAGGAATCATATTCAATATCAGTTAATTATAGAGAAAGTCCTGAATCATATAAAATTCCTTATGCAGGATATCTTAGAAATATTTATAGAACACTGAAGGGATATTGGCCTATAGGATATCTTGTAAGAGAAGTTCTCACTTATGATGCAACATATCAGAGTGCAATTGAGTCATTTCAAACCGCTCAACTTATTTCACCAACATACATAAGTATATGTGGTGAGAAGAATACACAAGGTTCAATTATAACACGAAACAGAGATGTGTGTGAACCTATGTATGTAAAACACTTAGCTTTCTCGACAAATTTGATACAAGCAAATATAGATCATTTTAATGATAAAGAGTATAAAGTAAAAAAAAATAACAAACATTCAAGAAATATAATGGATAGTAAATATCGATATTCATATGTTGATCTTGCTCTTAATACACATCGAACACAAACTATAGAAAATTTGTATAGAATGATGAGTTTATCACCATGCTTTTCATATAGTACAATATATACAAGTATTATGGTACCTAAAAGTAAATACTATAAAACATTGGTTAAACGTAATAGAGAATTATATAAGAAAGCCATCCGACAATTTTCAACGACAGTACAGTATGCAAAAAAATTTTAGTTATATATGTATTCCGTGTTTGTCTTGTTTTAAACCTTTTATACAGCAATTAACTAACATATCCAGACAATTTTTTTTGAAAAACTACAATTGCTTTTAGAATATCGCTCATAATATATAAAATTGAATAAAATAATATATAATTTAATGCAAATAAGTTATCAACATCAAATACTAAGACAAAGGTTAATACATTATGTCATCCAGTGAGTCAAAACAGGTGGTTAAGACAACTAGTAAAAAGGGTAAAATAAAATTAATAAATATAAACGATGCAAATGATGCAATAAAGAATCATATGAGTCGTCATTGGTCTGAAATTAAAATGATCGAATCAATATGTAAGGAAATTTATAAAAAATTTGTATTTAGTGGTAAAGAACATCATTTTCAAGCTGCTTTAGAGGAAGAATTAAGGGATAGAAATATCCACATACAACAAGAGATAGCGAGGACTCTACATTATAAAAAAACAAATGGTGATATAATTCAATTACCTCATGATATAAGAGGTAGGGAGGATTTGCTTTTAGATAAAAAAAATATGATTATAGAACTTAAACAGACAGGAAAATTAACAGATAAAGAATTTAATCAAATATGTAGATATATGCATGAAAGAAAAACATATGATCTAGAATGGCGTACAGCGACGAGAGGGATGCTGATAAATTTTGGAGACAATGATTTGGAAGTTTGGTATTTATTTTACAATGGTGATAAAATAATAAGGGTATTAGTATGCAAAGAAAATAAGGAGTTATTGTGTAATTTGGTAGAAAGTTATGATGCATCGATAGTAATGGGTTAACTAATAATAAAAAAATTTATTAAGAAAAAAAACATTAATTAAAATATTTTTATTAAGAAAAGGTTAGTTTAGATATGTTAGACAGATTAAAATTCTCAACTTTAATAGAAAATATAAATCACAAACACATACCTAAAAAAATTAATTTAATACTGGAGGGTGGCTGTATGAATGGTGCATACGAGATAGGTGGTTTAATATTTATAAAACAGTTAGAAAGTAAAAAATTAACAAAAGTAGAAAAGATATCTGGTGCGAGCGTTGGTGCTTATGCAGGATTTTTGTATTTAACAAATAATTTAAATAATTATATAGACGACTATGCTGAGATGTGTGAATCATTTAAAAAAAATTTAAAGTTAATAAAACTAGAAAGTCAAATTAAAATTTTAGTTGAAAAACTAACGGAAGAAGAGTTTGAAAATATTAAAAATGATAAATTATTTATAACATTTTACAATATAGATACACAGCAACAAGAGGTTATAAGTAAATTTACAACAAAAGCAGATCTTATAAAATCAATTATGAAATCATGTCATTTGCCTTTTTTAATAGATGGTAATTGTTTCTATAATGATAAAGAAAATAATACATTTTATATTGATGGAGGTGTACCTTATATATTTAAAAATATGGTTCCTGAAAATGAAATAAAAAACATGTATATGAAATTAACGCAATATGATAGGATAAAAACGACATTGAATATAAGTTATGAAAAAACGGTACATGGTCGAATATTAGAAGGATTGATTGATACTTATAATTTTTTTCTAAAAAATAAAGAAACAAGTATGTGTAGTTATGTAGATGAATGGTCGATATTAAATAAAGCTCATTATAAAATATGTGAAATAGGGTATAAATTATTAATTATTTTAATATGTATAATATCTGATTTAATAAACCAGGTTTATCCAAACTTTAAAAAGACCCATTTTTATAAACATTTCTCTCCAATTTTCTTAAAAATCTATGAAAAGATTCTTTTATATTTGGTGTTTGTCTAATTTTTTATAATTGCATGTACTGGGAAATGGTCGGTACAGTTATAAAGATCAATTGATTGAGCGTGTACGTTGAGATGAATGTCCGTATGGACGCTTATAATATGATCTAGAATTCTAAAAGATGATGGGTGTGTTATTGTAGTATATTTATCGGGGACCCCAATTTCATAACATGGTGTATCAAAATTAAGATCACCTAATAGTATTGTTTTTTTATTAAAAGGGGAAATATTTAATATATCATGTAGCTGATTTTTTGCAATTCTAGGACATTCAGATTGTAAATGTGTTGTAATAAAATTATAATCACCGATAGAAAAGTAAAGAGCGCCCTTACAAGCGAATATATCGGGAATAGTGGACTGTTTAAATTGGCTAAATTTGTGAAATATTATGGGATATCTGGAGAGGACCAATAGTCCAGATGTTTCACCGAATATGAAACGATTTGCAAGTGATCCGGAAAGATAATATGGATATGTATTTTTAACGTCATTATTTTTGATAATTTTTGTGATTGATGATGATTCAAATACTTCTTGAAGACATATAATATCAGATTCAAATGAATTTATTTTATTTATAATATTATTAATTTTATTCCCTTTATAGCAGTAACAGAATAATTCTTGAATATTCCATGTGGTTATTTTATTTATTTTTATATTTTTAGTTATTGAATCATTAGTAGTATTGTGTAAAAAGTAATGATTATAACGTTGATTGCATTTTAATAAATTTTTAATTTTGTATATAATAGATCCCATATTATTAATGTAAATATATATAAAAAAATATCAAAGTAATACATATTTTAATGAGTTCAATAGATATTTGTGCTATATGTCAGAATGATATAGACTATAAAAAAAGTGTATTAACAAGTTGTAATCATTACTTTTGCTCTAGTTGTTTTTTTAGATGGATGGAAAAGAAAGCGGATTGTCCTGTATGTCGTAAAGTATTTAGAGATAAAACAAACTACGATATAGAAGTAGAGAGAGATATATTAGAGCAATTGGAGTATGAGGTTAGAGATTATACTAATTTAGTGGAAGAATTAAGAGAGCAAGCTTTTAATATGGAATATAAGAAAAATACGTTAGTAAAGACGTGTTTTAATTTAGATGAGAATATTAAGATAAAAAAAACAGAATTTAATAATATTGTAAATGAGATAAGTAGTTTAGTTAGTAGAAGAAATACAGTAAAGAACGATATAGATAAAGGTTATAAATATATGAAAAAAATGGAGGAGGGTTTTAGACGTGCAAAAAAAAGAAGAGCATTTGGGTTAAATTTTAAGTAAGTAATATAAGTTTTTAAGTTTATAATGTTTTAAAACAAAAATAATTTAAAGATAGAGCGACTAAGTATAGTGTGAGTGAGAGTCTAGTGTCTTATCCCATGATGATGGAAGTACCTTTTTAAAGGTAGTTTGGTTTTACCTTTTTCTAAAAGGTAAAGGTCTGGTAGCTCAGCTGGTTAGAGCGTGCGACTGTTAATCGCGAGGTCCTGGGTTCGATCCCCAGCCGGACCGAGGCTGTGCGAGCCCTATAATACGCCATTATACATAAGTTGATATTGTGTGTTGTTGATATTAACACACAATGTCTAATCCTGTGCAGTTGGTGTAGCCGCGTTGACGGTACCCGGTTCGAAACCGGGCAGGATTTCGGGGAGCACGGATTGCCTGACTAGCTCAGTCGGTAGAGCGCAAGACTCTTAATCTTGTGGTCGTGGGTTCGAGCCCCACGTTAGGCACATAATATATTGATGATAAGCGATGTGGCGCAGAGGTCAGCGTGTCCGGCTCATAACCGGAAGGTCAGAGGTTCGAATCCTTTCATCGCTATTCATTCCCATATAGTCTAGGTGGTTAGGATAGCCCGCTTTCACCGGGCAGACTCGGGTTCGAGTCCCGATGTGGGAATTGGGGAGATCGGAATGAAAAAGCCTGACTAGCTCAGTCGGTAGAGCGCTGGCCTTTTAAGCCAGTGGTCGTGGGTTCGAGCCCCACGTTAGGCAATTATTTTTATGTAATTATTAATTATCAAATACTTAATTACATAAAACTTATAAAATTGAAACAAATAAAACAATCAAAAACTAATTTACATATATACTGAAACAAATAGATAACAAATATGACTTACCCCAATATCCATCTTGAAAATCAACTGAAAACATGTTCGAACAAGGTAAAAGTTACACTTCCAAAAAACATAAGAAAATATTTTCCATATACCTTAATAGTACAAGGGGTTAATAAAAATAATAAATATTGGATCCAAATGCAAATGTATAAATCTCAACATGAAAATCCAATTAAGATATACCATTGGAAAAAAGATACAGATATTATACAAGCAATTACATATCTTGCATCTGAATTTATAAAAGAGTATCGTATTTAATTACATAATAAATCTGCAAATTCTAATAACGCTAGCAAAAAGAATACCGCCCCAAACAGTATCCATAATTACAGTCATCCAACGCCAATTTTTAAGTATAGCCATATTAGTAGTTTCATATACACCATAAACAAATATACCTAAAAAGAAAGATTCAATTAGTGTTAACTTTTTTACAACACCAAAATAATATACACCTAATGATAATATAATATAGCATATAAATGCAGGAAAAATTTTCAAAACTAATTTGCTACCTTGTACGCTAAGAACTTGATTATTAAAATAATTAGAAACACTGGATAGATACAAAGAATCAATGCCTACTAAAATAACTGAAAGTAATAAATAATTAAGTAAGAGTTTCATTTTTTTTTATGTAATATAAAAATATTTTTATAAAAATATGACACTCAAAAAAAAATTGAAGTATGTATAAAGGTTTAAAATATAGACATTCAACAACCAAATACAAACACACTCAAAAATGACTAACACCTTCCGACGCACCACCACCACCACGACTACTAGCGCAGCAAGCAAGATTCCTAAGGCAGTAAATCCATATGTTGTGGGATCTTCTAAGTGGGCGAAGTTTGATAAGACAAATTACATTAAATATACTGCTTCTAGGAATAAGATGTATACGACTAAGAAGCGTGCGCTCATGAATAAGCGTCCAACACAAAGTGATAAGGATAAGAACTCATTGTTGATTGATAAGATTCTTAACTTTATTTATGAAAATGGATGGGTCCAAATTGAGGGAGGCGTAAACGATGGTAAGTGGCTTAATCTAAAGCATTATGGGAATAAGATATTTAATTGTGGTTGTATTTTCGAGCATTCAACAGGAACACGTCACTATTTCCCAATTGCAGATACATATGATGATCCAGTAGGTGTCGCACTTAATTACAAGTCGATTGGAGGTGGTGGAACATTTTGTATTGTTGAACCAAATACATGGAAGACAGTAGGTTCAAGGTCCTTAAAGAAGAAGAAGAGGAGGGAAAGGGAAATTGAGGAAGATCATGTACTAAATAACGACATTGCAGATAAAGTGTAAATTGTAAATAAAATTTAAATTATAGATATTAAGATATAAAATTGAATCAATATTTTTTATTGTAAATAATTTTACAATAACAAAAAAATATTATAATGAGTACAAAAACGAAACAAACGAAACAAACGAAACAAATATATGATCCAATTCATGGATTTGTTGATTTAACGCCATTGATGCAATCAATTATTGATACACCAGAATTTCAGAGATTACGTTATTTAAAACAACTAGGTGCGGTACAATATGTATACCCTAGTGCAACACATACACGTTTCGAACATAGTATTGGTGTAAGTCATCTTGCTAATATCATGGCGAGGCATTTATTTGGAGATACGTCAATAATGGATACGAATCATACTATTGCTGAACTTACACAGGTAGCAGGGTTAATTCATGATTTAGGACATGGACCATTTAGTCATTTATATGATTCGCAAGTAAGGCATTATAATGAACCAGAACATGAGGAAAGAGGTTGTATTATATTTAATGAAATGATAACAAAATATAATATTCCATTAAATGTGACGGAGATTCAAATCATAGTTGATATGATCGATCCTCCTAAATCAAAAATACATGATCCAATGTATCAAATTGTAGCAAACAAAGTGAACCAAATAGACGTAGATAAGATTGATTATATTCAAAGAGATTGTTTTCATATAGGTCTAAAATTTGGAGGCGAATGGTCGCGTCTTTTAACAATGTGTGAGATTACACAAGTCTCAAATACAGGAAGAAAGCAAATTACATGGCCGAAAAAACTAGAATATGAAATATTGCAATTGTTTAGTACAAGATATAGACTACATCGACAGGTATATAATCATCATACTGTAAAAGCTTATGAATATTGTATAGCTAAAATATTAAAAGAGGAACGACAGCGAAAAATAAATTTTCTGGACTTGAACGATTCGATTATTGGATGTAGAATTCATGGTGAATATAACAAGATAAGAGATAATATGTCTATGAGAAAGATTCCAAAATTGATAGGTGAAAAAATATTAACTATGGAAGAATATAATAGGATTAAAAACATCAAACATCCACGAATAGTTATAAATAGGATAATCGATGTTACACCATTAGGATTTGCTTCATCAGACCATAATCCAATAGAAAATGTAATACTACATGAAAACAATAAAAGTGAAAAATCCAGACAAAAATTATATCATATTGATAAAAACATGAGTATTTCAATGCCTATAAATCATAAAGAAGCAATACTTAGGCATTATAATCTTGTACCATCACAACATGATGAAGAAATAAGATTCTGGATAGAAATGTGGGGCGCAGATACCTTAGTATGATAATATGTTAATATGTTAATATGTTAATATGTTAATATGTTGGGTAAAAAAAAATAAAATAAATACATACTACTATTATAATGATAAGAGTAGCATGGTTCGATAGAAAAACAAATATTTATGATTACGGCTCAAAACAAGATGTATCAACTCTTTCGGAAAAGATAAAATGGGTAGAAGAACAAAATAAAACCATACCAACAACTAGATATTGGATTGAAATTATAAAACATGATATTTCTAATAATACAATAAGTATTGAGAATATCGAAGCTTCCAGGTTAATTAAGATAAAAAGTACTAAAGAAGATGAAATTGTGGATACAGAATATTTATTGATTTAATTTCTCTCCAACATATAAGTAAAATGGATTCTACTGAATTATTAGGAGAGAAAATAAGAAATAATATATTAGTTCAAGAAGAAGCAGATTATGCTGCGGGAATTTTTGATATTGCTACAGGTAGAGGTGATGAAAATCCTGGTGAAGTACCGCCTTTATATAAAAGAGTTATGGTAAATTTATTACCACTTGTTAGAGCACTTGTAGTTGTTACATTATTTTTAGTAAATGGAATAGGCTATTCACCAATTGGATGCAAAACACAATATTTATTCACATCAAAATTTTGGTATAACAAACAGTTAGTGATATTTTTCATTATTTATTTTATTATTAATTTAGGTGGATATACAATAACAAAATTAAGTGATCCTAGAAGACAGTTTACGTTATCAATAGGGGCTTTATTATTATTCAATATTTTAGCGCGTATGGGAGAAGTATGGTTTGATAAGAAACCTTTTTATTGGCCTGGACCTATGACTTATTTTGGTTTAGTAGTTTTTCCTTTAATATCTATTTACGTAGTAGATGATATGAGAAGATATTTAACAGTAAATTATGCATTAAATACAAATAAATCAACAATAGATAATCTTAAAAAAGTAGAATTAGGATTAATGGTGTTAGTTGGAGTAATTATGTTAGTGGGTTTTATAAAAGCTATAATAGAATCAAAAGAAAAAACTGGAAAAAATTTTGATTTTATATTATTTTTGTTTGGAGCTCCAATGGCTTTAAAAGGATCTAAGAAAGTGGTTAATGAATTATGTTCTAAAAAATTATTTGATAAATTAAATAAAGAAACAGGATTTCAAAAAGTTAAATCGGGAGGAGTTCAGGCTCTTTTTACTTATTTTATGATAATTGTAATGTTAATATTTTCAGGATTTTTAATAACAAATAAAAAAGATGTAGAGAAATTTTTTCGTGAAAAGTTAACACCATTAAAAACAAAAAATAAAACATTAAAGAAAAAATCTGAAGAAAAAATCTGAAAATATGATAAATTAATCTATAATATATGTAATAGCAAATATATTATGGATAGAGTTTCCCAAAAAAATACATTAGATAAACAGTGGAGTTATTCGCCTAATTTAGATCCAGATGGAAATGAAATAATAGAAGCAAGTGAGGCAGGGTATATTTATAATTATAAAGGTCCTAATAAAGAAATATCATTAGTACCACTATATAACTCATCTGTAGATACATTTAAAACAGTAATTATTCTACTTGTTACAACATTAGCAACATTAAACGTTTATCAAACATTCGGATGTAAATCACAATACTTACAATATACGCGACCTTATCAATATCAATTAGCTTTATTTTTAGCAATTTTTATAAATATTTTTATTGTATCAGTCCAAAATTCATCAGATAGTGAAAATAATATTTTTACATCAACTCCTGCATTATTTATCTATTCATTATTTGCATTGATTATAATTAATATGGTTGCAAGAATAGGAAATAGTTGGGCTGTTTTTAGAACACCATTTTGGCCTGGTCCATTTTCATGGTGGGGAATAATAATGTTATCGGCAATTTTAATTTTTATTTTTGATATTAATAGAATATATTGGAGAGATTTAAATAAAAATACATATGGATCTAGTGAAAAAGAGAATGAGAAGTTCTATGAAAATATAGAATTAGCGACTCTTTTTATTACAACAATAGCATTTATAGCTAGATTTATAATTGAAATTTTTAAAAAAAAGAGTGAACTAAAAGATAAATTTAATTTTATAAATTTTTTATTTGGAATAGAAGATCCTAATAAGACAATTAATAATAAAACACTTAGTAGAAGAGGGCATTTCTGCAAAGAATCTGTTTTTAAACAGTTTGATAAAGAGGTAAAAGTAGGAAGAAAAAAAGCTTTATGGACTAAGATTTTAAATGTTTTGAGTAAAGGTAAAGAGTTATTTTGATTAAATTTTTCACAAGATTTATTAAAGATAATAACCTTTAACATGTTTTTTAGCATAGCACGAATTAACATAATGACCTTCTCTTCCACAACGATAACATTTTTTATTATTTTTCTGTTTCTTATTATTAATTTTATTTATAGGTCTCCAATTTCCACTACTTAAACCTATAGTTCCATCCCTGTGACCTGGAAAATGTGGACTTTCCTCATACCATTCAGAACCATCGCAATATAGTATTTCTCCATCAACATCATATATTCCTTCATCTAATTCTTCATTACATTCGATATCCATATCAACATCATCATCATCATCACCATCACCATCACTATCACTATATATATCTAATTCATCAGCACTTTCATAATCTTTTGATGATGCTAACAATTCTAAATTTTTATTATAATAACAATTAGACGCAAAATGACCTTTCATATTACATTTAAAACACTTATCATTATTTGATTTCATGATATGTTTAAGAGCAGATTTTTGTGTTGAATTAAGTTTAATATTAGAGTACGATCCTCCTCGCACATTTTCAATTCCATATTTATCCATATATTTATGAACGTATTTATCCTCATCATACTTATCACCTTCAAATAATTCAATAATTTTAATTGGTTTATATTTTTTAGTCCATGTAGAACCTGAATTATCAATATGTGCTTTAAGTCTCAAATCTGGATTATCCGTTTTACCAACATAATATTTATTGTTTGTAAGTTTAAGAACATAGATATATACCATTTTGTACTTGTTATACTTTAAATACTTAAATTTAAGACAATTCAATTTTTTATAAAATTGATTATAATAATTACTTAATAATAAGTATTATAATCACAGACGAACTATTAAAACACGATGAATCCAATTATGCTTTCCGCTCTTATTGAAATCGAAAATAATAATCTAGAAATAAATGAATTGATGGAAATTAGACAGCAATCTGATGGTCCAACTCTTATTTTAATGTTTATACTATTTATAATATTTGCAATATCTATGCAATTTCATTATTAGAAGAATCGAATAATAGATCTGGTGTTGGAATCCTTGTTCTATTCATTAATGCATTATCGACATCCGTATCATTTTCAATTTGAACGACATGTTCTATATTTTCATCTATAACAACATTAACATTATTTGTATTTATTACATTATTTATATTTTCCTCACTCGAATCGGAGCTACTAGGAGTAGTAATATCATTATTTAAATCATTATTGTGTAATCTATCCAATAATTTTTTCATTTTGTTCTGTACTGTAGCTACAGAGACACCTTCTTTTTTAGCTTTTTTTTTCAATTGAACTTCTCTTTTAATTTTTTCCTCTTGCATTTTTTGTTCTGCCATATATTCACTTAAAATGCTTTTTCTTCTTATAGCTTCCTCTTTAAGAAGGGTATTTCGTATTTCTTCAGCTTGTTTTAATTCTTGTAATCTTCTTTTTGCTTTTTCTTTTTTATCATCTCTATAAATTTCAACAGATGTAATATTGAGTATTTCAGGTTTCATAAATGTAGTATCTTTAAATTTATCTCCAAATTCTTTAATAAGTTCTGTGGGAATATTTGGACTTTGCTCTATAAGTCTATCTAATTCATTGCGACATGTATTAACAAATTCAGTTCCCCCTGTACTTCTATCTTCTCGAGGAAGAGATAATTCTACAGAAATATTTCTTGAAAATTTAGAATATGCAATTGATGCGGCTCTATGACCTTCAAGAAGTTCACTAACTCTGAGAAACTGAGCTACAGTTGTTATAAGACCAGCAGACAAATTTAAAAATCCAATTCCTAGTGGAACATATGGCTGCCATGCAGAAGGGAAAGATCCTTGTGCGAAATTAGCCGTTCCCGTAATAGTTGAGATTATAATAACAGGGAGAGCTAGTCTGAAATTTTGACGCGAATATTTACTAAATGCTCTATCATGCATATATCTGTATGAACTCCCAATTTCACTCCACTTTTTTAAAATAGCTTCTTGCTGTGAATGCCATATTTTTTCAGTATCATCATCATCTTCTAAATTATTATTTTTTGTTTCAACAAGTAATTTTTTTTGTTCTTGTGTAGACATTTATAATTATTAAATAGATTTATTTTTTTTGGTTAAAAAGGGGAAAAAACAAAAAATAAGATTCCAAAACCAACTTTCTTTTTTAATTTCAATACAATTTTTTTGACCGCAATGAATACAATTATTTTTTTTGCTTTTTTTAATCCATTCGTTCCAACAATTATTATGGCATGATATTCCGCATAACTTACAACTAGTACATATGTTTCTTTCTACTTTATCAAAACATATTATGCATTCAGAGTAATTATCAATACGATTTAAATTTGTTGTTAAATTATTTTCCATACTTTATAAGTATTTTTGATTTTAATTTATTACGATAAAAATAATATAAACACATCGGTCTATATTAGATTGTGAATAAGAATATAATGCTCGTGTAGCTCAGTCGGTAGAGCATGGGTCTTATGAGCCCAGGGTCCGGGGTTCGAGCCCCCGCACGAGCATTAGTATGGAAGCTTACAGCTAATTTTTTTCTCATTTAAAGACCGGATGCAGGTTCGATTCCTGCGGCAGCACTTTAATTAGTGGGATTGGTATCCTAGGAAAACTGCATTGCTTCCAGTAATATTTTTAGAGTAAGTTCTACCGGATATAGCTCAGTTGGTAGAGCGATCGACTGTAGATCGATTGGTCACTTGTTCGAATCAGGTTGTCCGGAATTAGATCTAAATAAGAGAATGCAAATTCTCATAACAAATTATATAAACGCTACTATGCCCGAGCAGGTCTAAGGGGTCCGACTTAAGCTCGGATGTACTCGTACGCGTGGGTTCGAATCCCACTGGTAGCAAATTTTTTTAAGAAATTCAAAAGTTCGGTCTCATAGTGTAGTTGGTTAGCACCCCAGACTTTGAATCTGGTAACCCGGGTTCAAGTCCCGGTGGGACCTTATTGTAATTTTGCCGCTATAGCTCAGTGGTAGAGCGACAGTCTTGTAAGCTGTAGGTCTTGGGTTCAATCCCCAATGGTGGCTTATATTCATCTACAACCAGCTTTAGACATTTTTTGTTTTGCTAAATAAACAGTATCAGTAGATGATGTTATATAAATATCAGGAATAAATGCATGTATTAAAGATTTAAATGATGCAACAAAAAAAAGAGAGCTTAATTCTAATGATAATCATGCCGTGATGTCCGAGTGGTTAAGGAGAACGACTTGAAATCGTTTGGGCTCAGCCCGCGCAGGTTCAAATCCTGCTCACGGCGAAACCTTTTTAAAAAGGGTTTTGGTTTCTAACAGCAAATACTGAATTGCACTTTAAGCACGTGGTCGCAGGTTCGAGCCCTGCTCGAGTAATTCTCGGTAGCTCAGTTGGTAGAGCGCGTTTTCAAAATGAAACCAGCAAATACAGGTTAATGAGCCTTACTGGCGCAATGGTTAGCGCATCTGCCTTCTAAGCAGGGGGTTGCAGGTTCGAATCCTGCGTAGGGCATAAAATTATGAAAAATTAAATATATTTTTTATAATTTACACAATTTAAATACTTAATTTTCACATTTTAAAAAATTTAAAATTACTGATTTTTTTAAATAACAATATATTTTAAATATAAAATGAGTTCAATGAATTTCGAATTATGCAACGATATAAGCTGTAATAATTATGATGCAACAGCTGTAATGTATATATCAATAAATGATATTCGTGATGTATTTAAATTTTCAACAACAGATTTTTCTGATAATAAATTATCTTCAAATGCATTAACCTCAACATCATCAGATATAACATATTATCTAAATTCATCATCATTTCCTGAAATTAATCCAGTGCATGCTATGATGGATGTTTCTGATTCGGAAGGGATTATATATACATCAACAAATTCAAAATCTAATTTACTAAAACATGATTATATATACTATTTAGGACAACAACTATTAGGAAATGCTACATCAATAGGTCTTTATAATAATATTATTGATATGAAAAATAAAATAGAAGTTTTTGGATGGAATAGTAAAATAGGAATAGAAACGAAATTTTCACAAGCAGATAATAGTGGAAATGGCATGATAAACACAACAACAACACCCGATTACACAAATTTTACAAAAAGAATATTAGAGCAAATAAAACATCACCAATCTAGCAGATTAGATATACATGATTTAATTATAGATAATCAAGTTCTTGAAAAAATAAATCATATTTGTGATGGATCTACAATAGATGTAAATAATGGAAACACTATTACTCTACAAAATGTTACTTCTTATCAACAACTAACAACCACTGCAACACAAATAAATGGCAGTTCAATTACATATACTGTTCCTGAATATACTACAAAAATTTTATATAAATTTGCATTTCAACTAACATGGAATACAACTACAACAATATTTGGTGACGATTCATTAATAAAACTAACAGTATATATTAATAATTCCTTATATGGTGATCCAGAATATGTTCGTTTAGAAAATTTAGTTGAAATTTTTCACACATATGAAAAGATTATTGATATTTCTGATACAGTATGGAGCACAAACGGAAAAACAATAGAATTAAAAGGGGAAATTATTAATTCTAATTATACAGCAACATTGCATTATTCTAATGTTTCTACTTCTGTAATAGAACCAGTTTTAAGTTTAATCTCATTAGGTACAAATAATTCTACAGAAGAAGTTGATAATACAAAATCAAAAGTAATTGAAAAATTAGCATATATTGGTAACATAACATCTGCAATATCAGTATCAACAAATTTAACAACACTTTATAGTACAAGTTATACACCTCCTACTAATACCAAATTTATTAATTTTTCTTTTATAGCGAAAATGACATGGAATGATACTAATGTAACCATTAACGGTCATGATTCACTATTGATATGGTCTATTTACATAGATAATACAGAAATTACTAGAACTAAAAGAAGTGTAAGAGTAGGAAATTTAATTGAAGAAGATCATGAAATGAAATATACATTTTCTATTGAAAACGATGCATCATGGTCTTCTGGAAAAACTATAGCAATAAAGGGATATTCAGTATTTAGTGAGTACCCTGTAAAAATATTCTTTACTAATCATACTCAGACAGTTATAAAACCTAAAGTAGAAATAACCGCACTAGGAAATGTCACATTACCAACAAATAGAGTAGATCCAACAGAGTATCCATCAAAAATTTTAAGAGAAGAACGATATTTAAGTAATATAACTGCATCACAAACAATACCTATTGGAACATCTACAGAAATAAATGGTTCATCAATCAGTTTTTTACCTCCTAAAAATACTAGTAAGGTTGTTTTTAAATTTAAAGCACTCGCCACTTGGAATGATTCATCAATTACAATTAATGGACCTGATTCATTAATGAAATGGAGTATATTTGTTGATACACAAGAAATAACAGATTCTGTTAAATATATCCATGTTAAGAATTTAACTGAGGAATTTTTTTCACAAGAATATATTTTTGATATAAGTAGTAATTACACAAATCAAGAAGCCTCTGGAAAATTTACAACATGGAATACAGCAAAAGTTATTAAAATTAAAGGAGAATCTATTTATAATGGAAACTATCCAGTAAAATTACACTACTCCAATGTAGAGTCAGATATTATCAAACCTGAGATAACCATATATTCAGTAGGTGAAACTAGTATTGTAAGAAATATATCAAAAATTAAAAATACATCATTAAGTCAATCAGTTCCTTTAGTGAAAGATGATTCAATTAACTATTATATTGATATTGATAACACAAACAATCTAATATCAAATAGAAAATATAGAATTAAGTTGTATTTAACTGATGATACAACAAAAATAAATACAACTCCACTAGATAGTATTGCTAATACGTCAGAATATCCATCTATTACCTCAAATGGAGTACCTCAAATTAGTTAAAATATTAACTATTTAAAACTTTAGTTAATATTTTCTTATATATATACCTAAAATGAGCGGTGTTCCAAAAAGAGTTATAGAAGCACGTATGGGTAGATTTAACAGACAGACTGGTATTAAGTTACAAGGTGATGCAAATCGTGTAGATTTATCACGAATGGCACGACGCGCTATTAAACGACGAGTTCATACTACTTTTAAAGTAAAAGGTTACAATAGTGATTATAGATGCGATCATGGTATAGATCCAAATACTGCTTCAAAAGAAGCAATTGAAACACATTGTTATAATACAAATGAACCAGGTACAGTTCTATTGGAACCAGCGCCTGTTACTCAAGCTGCTGCTGGTGGTGTAGGACATATCAATCATCCTCGTCGCAGATGTAATTATAAATGTTCCAAATTACCAGAACCATATGTTCCTCCTCCCGCAGCTCATTGCAACCATGTTTTGGAATTAGATAGTCATGTTGATCCAATCAAAAGAGTGAATAAAGAAAGTGGTGATATAACATACGATCAAAGCTTTTGTAAGGTAAAATTTACATGGGTACGACCAGCAGTATGGGATGAAATAGGTACTAATGAAAAGTATAATTACTTAAATGTAGAATTTCTTGAGATTAGAATAATGAAAAAGGGTATTAAAACACCATTGGAGATAGGATATCCAACTGTAAATAATAATTCATATACTTGTAAAGCATCACTACAGTATAATACAAATTATACAGCAGAAGTTATCAACCACTGTTGTTGTGGCGTTGGTACCGCAACTATTAATTTTCCAACGGGAGTTGCTCCTAGTAATCCTCACCCACAATCAACTTGTAGCACATTAACTCCGTGTAACAATGATGATCCTGTATTCTGGTATGGTACTATAAATACACAACCAATAAATTACATTAAAGATGATAAAAGTCATGGTTGGGGAGCAAAATTTTTCTCAACAGCTGATTATTTTAAAAATCATTTACGATACGCAAATTGTATAGATCATTGGACGTTTCAGATTTTTAAAGAAAATACATCAACACCAATTGATTTAACACAATCAACCGGCGACCCAGTAGATAATAATAATACTGGAAAAATAATGAATACAGATAAGGATTTTTCAGTATTTCTTTATTCATCAAAATATTCTACTAGCACATCTAATAATAATATATTTTTCTCTAAAGATATTTCGCAAAATACCACATATGATTTAATTATCACGGCGATTGTTAAACGAGGAACAAATACAAATTGTAAACCCTCGCCAACAGCTAGAATAAAAATAAAAACAGGTAAAGATAATACTCCACCACCCCCACCACCACCACCTAATCCATGTGGTAAACTAAGTAAAACACCTGAAACTGATTGGATTGGTGTTATAACAACTAAACCAATCAATCCAAAAGAAAATAATCCACAATCATTTGGAATTGGTATATATTGGAATACAGACTCTATTAAAAATAATAATTGTACGCAATACTATGTTATAACATTAAAAGATGTAAGTGGAAATACAATATATAATTATACTGATAGTAGTGGATATTTACCTAATCAAATTATTGTAACACAAGAGCTTCTAGCACCTAATCTATTACAAAATACAACATATACTTTAACTTATGAAGCAGTACCGGTATCAAATTCAAATGTTAAAGGTATAATTTCAGCCCAAATAAGCGCCACTAGTGGTGGTTCTCCATGTAATGTAAATAATTTTATAGGTCCAATTACAACAACAACAATCAATGCACCAAAACCTGGATCTGATGCATATGGTTTAAAAGTTCAAATTGATGATAGTAATTTAACTCCTTATTACCTAAATATGCTTACAAAATATAGTGTTAAATTATATCGTTCACCTAAAAACACATATCCAACAAGTTTACTAACAAAAGACATATCTGTTGTATCAAAAAGTAGTAAAGTGGATATTTTAGAATTTTTAAAAGATTGCACTGCTCCGTGTTATGAGTACAGTGGAATGTTACAAAATACAGATTATGATGTGGAAATTACAGGTGTTTTTGATAATCAGATAACAAATATTGATGCTAGTAAATTAGGAAATCCTTATTATCTTGATTTTATTAATACTAATACATTTAGAGTTATTGATAGTGATGATAGTATACATTTACCTTATGCACCTTCTTCTCCTGGTGATGATTATTATAAAGATTTTAACAAGCAATTTAACACAGATCCTGAAATGTTGGATTCAATAACACATGGAAGAACCGTACAATACATATTTAAAGTTAATAAATATAATTTAACCAGTGCTGATGAAAGTGCAGGAGATAATATAATAAGTAATCCGTATTTTAATACAGTATGGGTTGGTATGGTAGATAGTGGATATGATAAACGTGCTACTAAAGTAAAAGAAATAGATGGTTCGGTTACATCTAATGTAGGAGTTGATAAAAGATTATTTTTACAGGTAGCAGTTTCAATAACATATAATCCAGTACCACCAATAAAATATGACATATGGATGTATAATATGATCGGAGATACAATAACTCCAGATCAAAATATTACAATACCTATTAGTGATCCAAATAATCTTCCTGAATTTGCAATCGAATTAGGTGAAGTAGTTAATGGAGAAGTTCCAGTAAATTTTATATATAATGGAACAAGTAAAACATTCTCAAATAAATTAAAAAATATAAGTACAGATGCATATTATTTTGCGGGAACATTTGGATCAAAAGGAGTAATAATGGAAGATTTACAATTTAATCCTCTTGTAACAACTTGCAGTCCTCCAGTTAAAACAGTTACAGTAAGAAGTGGGAAAATACCATCAACGCCAACGCCTCCACCACCAACGCCAACGCCGACACCAACACCGACGCCACCAATTTATAGTAAAGTTATGCCTCAGCTTTACTTAACAACATATGGAAATTCTTCTTTTTTACTAGGTAAATTTATAGATGATTCAAACATTTTGTCGCAAATTTTAAAAGCTAGATCAGATATAAATGCGGCAGTTACTTTAAGTGATAAAGTAACACAAATAAAATGGTATATTATTAGAGAGTTTAATTCAAATTATTTTAAAGGATTGGAAAATTTTATTGTTGATTCCGACAATAATTTTAAGAATTTTATGATTTTAATTGGAGATTACTTACCATTATTGCCTCCAATAGTTATGACGAATACTGCTAAAGATACAATTGTAGTGCCATCATGCAGTGCATCTACTAATGTAACAGGATATGGATATCAAGTACAACCATATCCATTAAATGCCATAAATGGACCTGTAGATTTTGGATTAAAATATAATACTAAAACTCCTGAGTCATTTAATGTTGCAAAAGATATTTCTGGAGTAGTTAGTAGAATTGGTTGTTCTTTAATTTTGGATCATATAATACCTCTTGCAGTAAGAAATAAAAATGAAAATAAACCAACCAATGGAATTGAAATTACTGTAAATTCGGATATTACTCTAAACGATCAGGCATGGATAACCTGGGATGCTGGTAATTATGTTAGAAAAAAATATAATGGAAAATTTCCAACTATTAATGGAGATCCAAATAGTGGATATACAGTTTCACATCCCGAATTTAAATGTGGTACTAAAATACCTACAGAATTAGCTTATTTTGTAGTTAGACCGGAAAATTTTAATGAATCATCTTTTGCATCAGATGTAAGTAATAGTAAATTAGGTAAGATTGTAATTTCAGAATTTACTATATTAAATGGAACAACAAGTCCTGATGGAAGTATCATTACTTTTGAAGAAGCGACACTTACAAATGGAAGCTACGATCCACTGCATATGTTCTGTCAATTTGATGTAAATTTACCAAAAATACGATTTAAAAAATTTAATACAACAACTGATCCTAGATCTATTAGAGTAGATAGTTATGATCCAGCTACTAAGAAAGTTACATTTAATCAAAAAGTTACTTATAATACAACTATAGATGCAACAACACCAAAAGTATTAATTTTTTCATATTATAGTCCTGACGGCAATACTTTTATTGGTGACGGTAGTGGTTTAGATGCTAGTAAAAATAGAATTACACCCGGTTATGGTTGTGGTAGATCAACACATTTTAAAGCACCCGCAACAGCAAATGATTATCCAGAATTGGTAGATATAAGTAATGTTGATATGAGTAATAATTTTTATAATTATGGTGATTCAAATGGTAATAATTTAAAAGATTTAGTATATGGTGTTAATTCATTTCCAATAGATAATTTACATCAGTATTTTATTACCGTTTACTTTATAAATCAAAAAATTATGGAATTAAATTATCATATAAGTATCGGCAATTTGCAATTTGCAACAACTGCGGCTAAACCGTGGGGTAAAGATGATTTGCTACCTTTAATAACCCACGTACATAGCGATAGAGAATCGGCATCTCCATATGCTGGTTCGCTGGGCCCATATCCATCATGTGATG
>Ga0181585_10001309_pt1 | contig 21679 bp, 6 predicted proteins | sample 071ome_29_FD_132469 | JGI IMG/M metagenome (GOLD analysis project Ga0181585, IMG submission 132469) | Coastal salt marsh microbial communities from the Groves Creek Marsh, Skidaway Island, Georgia - 071407BT metaG (megahit assembly) | ecosystem: Environmental > Aquatic > Marine > Intertidal zone...
AGACGAATTTTTATCATACACCTTAATAGGATCGCTATGATAATGATATATTCCATCTTCTTGAGGATGTCCACTGCCGTCATCAATACCTAATTCCTCATGACTTTCAACTGCATTAATTGTGTACGTTGTACCATTAAGGACTTCGGTTTCTGCCGCTTTAGCATTAAAAATTGCAACACCATTTATAGCAACACCAATCGGTCCTAATGGAGTTTCTGTTTTAGTTGTTGGTACCGCAGGAAATCTCGGAATTTGGAAAACAAAATTTTGTCTTTCAACATTTGTTTGTACAAATGAATGATCTGGAATACCTGTGCTATCCACATAAAAATACAAATTATCATAATCCGTTGTTACGATATCTCTAAACGGAGTGGTTTGAACTATTTTAGGTTTATCTTCTCTACCACCACTGATAACAACAATAGGTGCTTCTGTATATCCTTCGCCCGGATCACTGATTTCGATTCTTGCTACGTTGTATTTGTAATTGTCAAACCAATGAACATAAGGTTGTTCTGTAACCAAATCACTATTTTCGTTAACAACCGTCCATTTTTTAGTTGTTTCATCAAAGAAACTAGGTAAATCAAAGTCAGTAGTTCCTATTGGGTTGTTTTCTAAATTATCATATCCAATTACATATTCTCTTAAAGTGCTTGAATAAGGTTTAACTTCATCGATATATTGTTGTAAGAAACTTGGATCTTGAATATTGTAATTTACTTTTCTTGAGAAACCTCCAAGATTGTTTTTAACATCAATTAAACTGGTCTTAAATGCCCAATCAACAAAACTTTGTTCTTCAATAGCATATCTTAATCCTATAAAGAACATTTCATTCCAGGCATATTTTAAATCATCTACAAAAATACTATTGTTTAAAACATTAAGAATTAATCTTGTTTCTTCGTTAGGTTGCTCATCAAATAAGTTTTGATCAAACGTTTCTTCGCCTGCAAAACCAAAATTTAAACCTGAATAGTCAAAAAGATTATTATTAAATCTAATAGTACTATTTGCTTTATACATAATATCATATTCTTCGTTCCATGTACCATTAGACTCAACACGTTTAAGAATGATAGTATTACCGTCACCAGCATTATCTATCTGTACTAGATCTCCAGTTACAGGTTTAATTGTATCTAATTTATAAGGTGCTGAAATTTTAAAGTTTACAATACTATCAGTATTAAAACCGTCAACTACATAATCTGCATAATCCCAGAACCTATTTAAATCAAATGTTTGTGTATTTGTTCTTACCCACTCGCCAACAGCAACTCTCCATTCATACATAGTCCAATAATTGCCTGCCGTTGAATCAGCATTAACAAGAGTTTTAAATGGACGCATATGAATATTGCCAAATGTATAATTACGTCCTTCTCTTAAGACTTCGATGTTAGTAACTCTACCATCACTATCAATCGTTGATTTAAATTTAGCGCCTGATCCTTCAGCAGAAACTTCAACTTCAGGAGCAATTTTATATCCATATCCTGAATTTGTAATTGTTACAGATTTAATTCTTCCATTAACAATATTTGCTGTTGCTGTTGCTTGTACAAGATCTTGTGTTTTTAATGTTTGTAAATCTTCTACTTCATCAACCTTAACATCATATTTTCCTGAGGCTTCATTTGGTTGTGGATCACTAACAAATAAACCACTAATGTCTTTTTGATCAACAATTCTATGCTTAGCCATCAAATCGTTTGTGTATTTCATTAGGGCCGTTACAGCACCTAAACGATCAACAAACATACTTTGTCTTGGTCTAGTAGAAATACCGTATTTCTTTTGTGGTGGAAGATTTGGATCAGGCACAGCATTACCTTGATCATCAAATCCAACTAAACTATCAAAGAATTTGTTGATAATTGATGGATATTCAATTTTATCTTTTTGATTTTCACCAACCAACAACCATTCGTTATGTTCCGGAATATCTGTTTTAATATTTCTATATTGCACAGATAGACTTACACTTTCATCACTAAGTGTAGTTTTAATATTACTTAAACTAAAACTTTCTTTAGAAAGTAATTGTAAACTTTTAATACCATACGCTTGAGGACTTGCAATGATTGTTGCTATTTCTCTTGCTGGTAAAGATCTATTATAATTATTATCAGGAATGATAACACTATTTTTTACCCAGTAGTAGTATCTGCTAACAAAGTTTCCTGTTGCTGAATTATAAACTCTTTTTAACACATAGGTATTATCGTCATATTTTGTAACACCACTGAACCCTGCTGTAACTCCTTCGTTTGAATCAGCAATAGCGTTCCATTCGCTAGGTAGTAAATCTGTTTCTACCCACTCATAAATGTCAATTTGTGAACCAGGAAATGCTGATCCCCAATTGTTTAAACGATATTCTATATCGCCTTGTTCATACCACATAAATCTTACGGTGCTTAAATCCCACCACAACTCTCCAACATGTGGATCAGTCCAATGTGTTAATCTATCAGCATTAACGTCTGTTCTATTTGTTGTCGTATATGTAGCAGGATCCTTTTCACTTTTATATGTAATTTCACTTTCAACGATGTATGGAAGTTTTCCTTTTATAGGATCTACCGTTTCTAAGAAATCAACAACACTTTGTTTGTCTGTTCTATATGTAAATGCTTTTCCGATGCTGTAAGGATCAGTTAAATCATCCTGTTGTCTTAATGTGTTCCATCCTGCTGTGGCTTGTTTTTGATACACAAATAATGATCCAGTATAACTTCCTTCCACAGGATCAGCACCCGGTGCACCAACATATATGCTAGTTTCACTATATGCTAGTCCCATACCAAATTCATCATTTGGTCCAGCATTACTATTATTAATTTTTTGTCCGTAAACAAAATAATCACCTAATTTTGTATAAGTGTACGCAGTTCCTGATCCTTCAACTTTATCAATAATTTTTGTGGATCCTGCATCAAATGTCGTTGCTTGATCTTTTTCTCCACTAGCAGGATCATTTACATATATTGTTCCGTATTTTGTAAATGCATCATCGTATGCTTCTTTATAAACATCTAGTGTTGTTTCTGTTTCATTCTTACCACTAGCGGCTCCAACTACAACAGAAGTACCTGTTGGATTAACAGCAAGTGTTGACCCAAAACTTTCACCGCCGGTTGCTTTTGGACTTGTTATTTTTTGTACAAAAGTATACATGTCTTTTGTACTTTCATCTGAAGTATTTTCAAATATGTAAACTTCGCCTTGATTTGATTCCACATCGTCGCCATATGGTGCACCAATAACTAGTGTTTCGCCTTTTTTACTAATTGATAAAGATGTACCTAATCTATCACCTACGGCTAATTCACCTATTGTGCTAGTATTAATTGTTTGTACTAAGTCATACTCGTTTCCTACAAGTCTATAAACATAGACTGATCCTGTATTAAGGTCGCTTCCGCTATCTTTACCTGGAGCACTTATAACAAGTATTTCTTGATCATCACTCATTACCATTGAGTATCCAAACTCGTCATCGTTGTTTAGTGTTTCAGGTGCTTGAATTGTTGGGAATGATGCAACTTGCCAATCTAGTGTACTTCCGTCTGTTGCTGTTCCTAATATATAAGAATAAACTTTACCTTGATTGTTATTTGCTCCAGGAGCACCTACATGAATTCTGTTTTCTCCTATTACAACTGAATAACCAAATCTTTCATTACTTGCTGGACTTTGTGAAGCAATTACATATTCTGTTTCATATAAATTACTAATTGTGTCATACTTACTAACTTTTACTATACCTTGATTTTCAAACGCCGAAGCACTTGAAGCAATATCTGCATAGATAAAGTTTGGCCTTGTAACATCGGTCGTTTGTTTTACATTAGATGCATATGGTGCACCTGCAATAATCCTATCGCCAGTTGCGTCAACATCAATGCTAAATCCAAACTTAGGTCTCGCACCCAATACTAAATTATCACTAGCATTATCACTAATTGCGTAACCTTGATTTTGTTCTAGTGTAGCAATTGAAGTATTTGTTTTTCTACGTAAAATGTTTACAGATCCTTCATCACCAAAGTCAGGTGCACCAACAATAATTGTTCTACCTTGATTAGCATACTTGATGACTTGACCATATCGTATCCTGTCGCTTGTTGCTGGTGCGCCGAATTCGTTTTCTACAAATGCTTTTGTCTTTTCATAAACAATCCAGTTACCTGCTGTGTCATTATCAGCCCAAATTTTAGATCCTGGTGCAAATTCACTAATGTTTCTAACATTGTTTATTTCGTTTGATGTAGAAACTCTAGCATTTACAAATTCTAATATTGTACCTGTTGCACTATCATTGTTTAGATTAATACTTAATAAGTCTGTTGCTATTGTAAATGATACTAAATCAGGAACACTTGTTACAATATGAACCCCATTAATTTGATTATCAAAATCCTTAATACTAATCGTAGTTCCTTCCTCCAATCCATGAGGAATATTTGTATGTAGAACTATATTTCCGTTATCAATTGAAACCGGAGTATCTTCTGGATTTATTAATCTTGCATCACTTACTAATAATCTGTATATTGTCCAAGTATCTTTTTCATCACGTGCTACCCAAATAGTATCACCTTCATCTAATGTAGGAACAAGAGTATTAGTTGATAATTCTGACTTATCAAATAATGTCATTGTAACATCATCAAGTCTTGCATAACCTGCATAAGGAAGTTTTAATACTGATGTTAAGGAAACACCTTCTTCATTAAAATTATAAACAGGCCACGGTTTGCTGGTATAGTTTGCAGGCTTAACCGTTAACTCTCTTGGTAACACTTGAATAACATTACTAGATGTTGAACCCGATACTTTTGTGTTAACAAATTCGTATGGTTGTGGATTTTCAACATTTAATCTTTCATTAAGAGGTAATTCAAGTTCTTTAATAGTTGAATTGCTTCCTAGACTACCAATTTTAAACGCCCATAAAGAATCTACTTCGACATCTGTCGGAACACCGTCGATTTGTAAACGTTGTATTTTATCAATGGCGGTTTTTGTTCCTTTTTCTTTAATATAACCTTGATAGAATTTGTATTGTGCTATTTCATCAATAATTAAATTATCTAGATAATCACGTTTTTGATAACCAATTAAGTGTTGTGCTAATTCTGTTGCCTCTGTATCAAAGTTTTCACTTTCTAAGGAATAAAAATCCTCGTAACTATATGCTTTATAATCTAAATTAGGTAATAGTTCTGCAACAGGCTTATTACCAATATAAACCCAATCTTCGTAAACAAACTCTGATTCTCCTGGTAAAAACTTAGAAGCACTATAAAATTTACTTTTAAATCTTACAACATCGCCAATATTATAATCCCATCCTGGCTTCCAATCTTGTATTACTGCCTCGTCAAATACAAATCCTGGTGTTACAAAATCTCCGTTCCATTCACTTGTTTTAAACCCTACAAGTTTAATACGCTTCTGTCTATATCCTGCTTCTTGATCGTAAAGCACGTCACCAAAAGAACTTCTATCATCAAATACAATAACATGTTCATGTTGAACAAGATTAAGTACAGCAAAGTAAAGACCCCTTGCTGTATCTTTAGGACTTAGATAAAATTTTCCTTTTGAACGTATTGTTGAAATACTATCCTTAGGCATAGGTGTACCGTTTGCTGTAAGAATACTATATTCATAAAAACTATTCAATACATTATCTACCTGTCCTGTTGTGTAATTAAATTCAATCTGTTCTGCAAACGGAGACAAAGAAATAATCGTTCCTTCTGCCCATTTTTGCGTTACCCAGAATAAAAATTCTTTTCCACTTAGATCCCAGTTTTGCATTTCAAGACTTTCTTTTTGATAGTTGTCAAAAACAAAGCCTAAACTTTCTAAATATTTTCCATAACCTCGAATAACATCATATACTTCTTGTACCCTTGTAAATTTTGTACCATATTGAACTTCTGTTATTCTTTCAGCAAACTTTGTTGCTTTAATAACTTCGGCGCCACCGCTTGTAGGAACTTCTGGTATACTAGCAAATTTAGATCCATCAAACGTTGCTGTACTTGTATGACTTTCTTTTACTCTATAATACTTGTCAGAAAATTCAACAATCTGTCCTACACCGTAAAATTTTTCTTCATCCCATTGTACGGTTTTTGCTTGTTCCCCTCCGACATTAATCGAAGAATCGTTTTTAGTAGTAATCGGTTGAAAAATATTAAAATAAGGTCTTAACTTATCATATCCTCGAACGATAAATCCGTCAGTTGCTTTTTCAACAATGATACCACTAATTCTAACACTTTCTACAGGATTAGATTTTCTTAAAACAAGTGTATAATTTTCTTCTGGAAGAAAAACACTATTATCTGCACGATTAGGATTTGAACTTTCTGCTAGTACACGTAAACGTTTTTTATTAGCAAAGCCGCCTAGTTTATATGCTAAATTCATAGATGTATTTGTAATTTGACTATAATAATTGTCATTTACATCTTTTCCTAATCCTTTTAGGAAGTCTGTTATCATTACGTGATAACCTGTTCCTTTAAATCTAATATTATTGTAGTATAGACCGTCGACTTTTACTTCTGGAAAACTTAAAATTTTTCCGCTATCTTTGTAAATTAAATTTCCACTTGCTGTAATTACATTTTGATTTGTATCAAATAATGACCCAAAATATTTTGCAGGACGAGTAAGTGCTAATGCAATTTGTAAAGCAAATGGATACCAACTTGATTTTCTCCATGCTGTTTCTGCAGGACCTTGATCTCCATATTTCCAGGGATTTCTAACATTAACAACACTAAATCCTTTTAGAATATTGACCCTTGACGGATCAATTAAATCACCGTATTCGTCAACAGGAATGTTTTTACTTAATCCCGGTCTCGCATAAGTTTCGTCAATATATGTTCCGTTAGGATCTTTAATTCTTCCTGCTTCAAGATCGTTCCATAAAATTTTATTACCATTTGTGTAAGGTGCTTTGCCGTACACATCATCCCACCATGTAGGTTTTATTGTCATTCCTAACATTTCCCATGGATGGGTATGCGGACGATCTGTATCAAAATAATGTTTGTAAATTCCTCTCCAGAAACCTGGGACAGGATTATTATCAAGATTTACAACCGTATTATAATTGTAACTAAATGGACTTTCTAAATCTGTTGTGGAATTTGTTTCAGCATCAATATTAAAAATTGATTTCCATTGACCGAAATCGTTTCTTAATACTTCATCAAGTTCTCTTGCTGTGTATTTTGTTTTTCTATAATAACCAGGTATTTCATCAAAAACATCAAGTACATTTTTATTGTATTCAACCTTGATATTATTATAGATACGCTTTTCAAATTCTAATAGTAATGCATCGCGTTCATCGCCGTAGGTTTTTGTAATAGACCCATCATGGCCTTGTAATACTTCCTGAGACGTTGCATAGGTGTCATCTAGATAAATTTCTGGTTTATATTTTGGATACAATCCTAACTTTGTTGGCGTGTTAGGAATAACGTTACCTGTTGTGTCATAATCCGTAATGATAACAACGTCACCTTGTTTTAATGTTCTTTTGATTGTTACCGTATTATCAATACCATCAAACTCGTAATCTTCATGTGCAATTAACTGCTCGTCATTCAAATAAACATAAACAGAACGATCGCTTATTTCTTCAAGCGTATATGCACTATCAATACCAAAAACATTTTGCGTTGCTGTTTTTACCGTATACGTTCTAGTGCTAACTTTTTTACCATATCCTGCCATGTCACTATAAAAGTAACTGCTTGACGGTGTTTTATCAACGCCTAGTGAATATAAAATATTATCAACATCGACTTTAACGTCACCTGTTAAAGGAGTTTGGTTAACCCTATCTAAAAATTTATCTTTGAAGAATGAATAATCACTAGCATTCTTCCTAATTGCATTAATAAAATTAACACTTTCTAAGTTTAACCCAACTAGCGATGGTAATAAAGATCCTTTGTGTTTTACATAACGTAAGCCGTCTTTAAAAATATCCTGTAAGTCTCTAGAGTTATTAATTCCATTAACTTCGCCTTTTAAATTAGAATTATTTAAAAATATAGTTCTAAAATGATCAGTCACGCTACCTAAAGTAAATGTTTTAAGATCGTTATTTTCTGCATTATTTGTTAAGTTAATAGGCGGTTCATAAAATCCTTGATCGTTAGGTATTTGATCTGTTTTAATTTTTAATGTAACTTTTGAATCTGCAGGAATACTTTCATTAAAAACTAATTTGTATGATCCTCTAATGGTATCAATTTCTTTTGTAAAGTCTGTAACTTCTTTTAAAATTTTTCCTGAATATTCAACAACAATATCTAGATCATATTTCCATGGTGTATCAATACAAGTAACTTCTAGGGTATTTGTTTCAGCAATAACATTTAAGATCTGTTGTACACGTTGATCTGTTGTTTTGTTTTCAACTATTTGCCATCCGCTAACAAACGTCGATGTTGCGTCTGCATTATTAATTTTTACCAAACCACTTGCTGTATCTACATCATATTTTGTATCGTTTGTAATCCAACTAAACTTGGAATCATCCCAATCAAAGTTAAATGTAATATCACCAACGTTATTAATGTTCTGATAAGAAATTGGAAAACCTAATGCACTATCGTTTGTGCCTGTTCCTCTTTTATAACTAGCAATAGCATTTCCCACAAAATCTGTTGTAGGATATCTATCCTCATCGGAAAATGCAATACCATCTGAATTGTATAATTCAAAAAGAGGTGATTGATTTAATGTTGTTTTTTGTTGTCCACGAATCCACTGCGATCCGTCAAAATACCAACTAGAACCTTGATTATTTCTTCCATCTTTAACAACAATACCCTGACCTTGTGTTGGTGTTGTTTTTTCAATTAAATGAACTCGCTCAACTCCATTATATTCTACAAAATCTACTTCGAAAATTTTTCCTTTTACGGTAATATCCGGATCAGCATTAAAAGATATTAGCATTCCTTTTCTAAGAAGCACTTCATCAACATGGTAACCGAACGATCCTTCAACATTGCTCATTGCATCTTTGGTGCTTGTATCAATTAAATCAATATTTTGTAGTCCTGTTACAGCAAAATTGTGTAATTGTATATTTGCTTTAAATTCTAAAATAGGTCTGATGGCTCTGTAGTTTTCATCAAGTACCGGAGTTGCTTGATTATATTCTGCTGTTTTTTCGATTACATCTTTATGAACCCATCTGTTATATCTTGACCATGGATTTTTATCAATTGATGCTCTATTAATTGTAACATACTCAGGCGTTAATGGACTATTTTCTGTATCGTCATAAGGAGTATCATCAAACGGATCAACGTCAAATTCATAATCTTGGTTTTGAGAATAAGATTCTGGAGTGTTTAATTCACTTTCGTCAATTAAATTAATTTCTGTTCCAACACCTTCGACATAAAAATTCTTGTTTTTATATTTTGACGGAAGAACTTCACCGATAAATTGAACACGCATACCATTAGTAAACTCAACATTGTTTTTACTAGTAAAGGTTGATTTTCCAATAATTTCTTCTTCTACATTAATTTTAAAATCATCTTTGGCATTTCTTACTTCAAAATAACCTTGCATGTTCTGATGATATTGACATGCATAATAAATTCTATCAGGGGCATCAATTGGCACCGTAATTTCAATAGTGCCTTTATCAGTTCCATTGTTGGTAACCCCAGTGCTATAACGATCACCGATACCGGTTGTTAATGCTGTTTTAAGATTAAACGGATGACCTTCCGCATCAATTTCAAGTTTGTACGTAGCACCTCTATATAAAGTTATCGTTGGATTTTTAGTAAAACCGTTTGGCGTAAACACATACGCATTTTGTCCATCATTTGTAACTTTATATGTACTGATTGATCCACCGGCGTCACCAGAAACAAGAACCGGAGACGGTCCTTCTGGCATCCAATAATATTGTCTGTAGTTTACAAATTTATCAAAATCAAATAACGGGTTCCATGCATAGTATTCTGATTCGAATAATCTTTCATGATTGTTTGTTTTACCATTAAAGAATTTAATTTGATTTACTAAATCGTCGTAAGTTGCTATCCACTTGAAAACATCTTCCTTAGGTTCTTTAATAATAGCAGAAGGTAAAAAATTATATCTCCTTCTATTTGCTGTTATTTCTGTAACATAAGTGTCTGTGGCTTTAGAATTTTCAGTGTTTCTTGCACCAACAAATCCATTAATTCTGTCAAGAGTTCCTGTTGATATTAAAGAATCTAAAGTACTGCCTAAGAATTTTTTGTTTGCTTCCGTACGGAAGAACATAGGCAACAGATCAGCACTATTTCGTAACTTATCTTTATTTTCTATGTTTACAGGAGTACTTTCGTTCTCACTATATGCCATTTATAACACTCCGTTTAATAATTGTTCTCACTGCTATTCGCAGAGGATGAAACTTGTATATTACCAATACTATCGACTGCTGTTACAACATTACCAGTTGCTTTAAGATTGGTTGCTGTAATTTGATCAATAATATCAATGTTGTCAACGGTAGCGGTGCTAATGAAAACTTCATCTGCTTTACTTGTTATCTGATACATTGATCCAAAACTTTGTGTGCTTGATCTAGGAACAATAACAAAGTTAGCAACATCAGGTGCTGTTTCTTGTTGGATATAAGTTGCTAGTTCAGTAAAATAAAAACTATCTCCAAAGTCCCAATTTTCAATATTAAAGAAATCATTTATCGCTGTAATAACTTTACTTTTAATTTCGTTATCACTAATTGTTGAGTTATCATTTTTAACAATTTTAAATGTTGCTTGTAATGAAGTATCTGCATCAGCGCCAAACAAAGGTCTGTAATTTACAGAATGATATATAATTTCATCTGATAAACTTTTTACAGGATCAAGCACCGGTGCTAATTCCTGTTTAAGACTTTGTGATGTTGGTGCTACCGGCAATGTTCCTACGCCGTTAACGTATGCTCTAAATTCATCGTCATAGTTTTTAGATAAAACATACATATCAATAATATTTGTCTTACTAGGATCGATACGTCTGTCATTTTGTGCATTATGAATATATTGGAATTTAATATTATCTCTTCCAGGTCTAGCAAAATAACTAGTATCTAAATCTAATGTACCAGTTGTTGAATTGTAAACCTTAATAACATCCTCTAAATCATTATAAAAATAAAATAGTTGACCATTTGTATAAGGATCTAAATCTGTAACATTTGCTTCTCTATCAAAAATAACAAAATTATTAGAATCAATTTTTTCTGTTACTTGGTAACCTTCAACGGTTGTTGTTCTAAAAAATACAAAGTTAGTTAGATAACCTCTACTATCTTCTGTATCAGGTTTTACAATATTAATAAATGAATCTGGATCGTCGATCATTCCGTCATCATCACCGTCATAAAAATTAATACGAACCCTATTTGTTTCTTCGAATCCGTCTGTATTTCTAATACTACCTACAATTTCCCACTGATAATCTTTTTGTAGTATGCTATCTAAAACAGGGTCTTCGTTGACTTTAAGGACCTTAATTTGATCTTTAATAACCAATCCTGTTTCACTATCAAACTTTTTAATTCCTAGGTCAACAAAAAATTGAATTAAATTTTCACTTTCAAATCTATAATCTAATCCTCTATATGTTACGGAATAAGTTTCTCCATCTGTTTCAAATAATACAAACCAACTCTTATCTGCTTTAGCACCTGTTGTATCACCTTGACGCTCTAAACTAAAATCATCTTTGGTATTTAGGTTTGCATTAACAATAATTTTCCAAGTTTGTGTTTCTTGATCGTAACGAATACCAAATGTTTTATAATTAAACACAAGATCAACAAGTTGTGTTTCTAATTCAACAGGAAGATTAGTAACAATTGGTGGTACTAATTCCTGTGGTACCGCCAGTGAAGGTATATTTTCGCTTAATACAATCGGTCCTGTTCCATCATCTAAGTTACCTCGACCGCTATTAGAACCATCGCCGCTGACTTGAACCACTTTTGTCCAAATGTAATCTGTTGTTTTTTTAGTTTTTGTATCTGTTAGTGTTCCGTCTGGCAAAAAGTATTTTCCTTCTGGCGGAGTAAACTTAATCATTGTATCGGGTTTAATATACTGGAAATTATTACTAGTAAAACTACCTACCGTAATAGGCGCACCATTAATATTATTACGAAAATAACCCGTGCTACCATTTGAAATTGTAGTTGCTAAGGTCCAGTCGATATTAATATCACCTGTAAGTACTCTCGGAAACTTATCTAAATAAAATGCTTTTGTTGGTAAACTTTCAACAACCGGTTCAACTCTATTTCTAATAATTCCTAAAATATCATTTCTTGTTTGCCAAGTAAAAGTAAAATCATTTTCAAAATAGTTTTTATATAAAATACCATCATCGGCAATTAAGTTTGTTGACGAATATTTTCCTGTTGGATCTGTAATTTCAAATTGTCTTGAAATTCCTGAACTAATTCTGTTTACTGCTTTTACTTTAATAACATTATTACTTGCTGACAACGGATAAGCGTTATAGTCTTCTCCTGTTATCATTCTATTTTGTGTATAGAATGCCTGTGGAGCGTTAGTTCTAATATCTTCTGTTGATTCAGAACGTGTTGCATTAGTAACGGTTGTTTGTAAACCTAGTTGTATTGTTAATGTATTTCCTTGTCCTGACTTACTAAAGTATGGAATTGTTAAAACAATATTCTGTAGGTCATTAGGTCTAATAGTATAACTTAAACCGTTTGATGATCTAAAGTATGTTCTAAAATTTCCTTTTGGTAAATCACCAAAGGTTCCGTCAGCAAAATTTAAACTAATCTGATCATCGTTTCTTGTATTAACACTATAAAGTGTTCTTGTGTTTTTATTAATACTATTGTAAATTACATTACTTCCGTAAACTGAATTTAAACTGGTCCATTCAGTTGTTAAATTATTATCCCTATCACGTTCCCATAACCATACATCTGTTTGATTTATGTTAGGAGAATCGATATTAATGATTTCATTTGGACTTGGGTCTGTAATAGTAAAGTTACTATTTTGCATTTCCCCTTGTACAAATCTTAGAAAGAATCCTGTATTAGGAGAACTATTTCCTCGTTTATCATTTTTGTAGACCATTGACAATGTTGATCCTGGAAGTGGCGATTGTTCTAAAAGGGCATTGTCTTTTATGTAAGAACTTGTAATTTCAAAATTCATGTTTCTTCCAGCAACGGTTTTACTAAATTCATATAAAGGAACATCTATATTTTGTGTGTTTAACCTATAAATGTCTGTTGTAATACCGTCAATAACTCCAGACTGATTTGGCTTACCAAACACGGTAGTACCGTTCATGGCACTATTCATTATTACGGTGAATTGCTCTAGCCAATTAGTATTTGTGTCATCGTTCCATGAAATAATTCTATTGCCAATATTATTTCCTAAACTATCTTGAACATTCTCAGTTGTTTGTATTCCTATAATTTTTAACAATCCTGAAGCAGATGTATTACGTTTAGGATTGTATCCTACTAATCTTGCAAGTCGTAAAACTGAACTGCGTTTTTCGGCTAATTCAATAAAATTTTCTCTAGCATTTAAATCAAATCTGTATGATAAACTTTGACCCAAGAATGCAATTAAATCAATAAGTGCCAAATACTCAGTTGATTCAATATAATCGTTAAAATCTTCTGGATAATTCTTACGCAGATAGTTAATCATGGTTCTACGCAAGGTAGGAAAGTCATATGAAGCAAAATCTGCATCAGCAAATGCACGATAAATTTTACTCCAATCTTGGTTCGCTATTAGCGAATTTTGTCTATTTTTACTGGCCATAACATTATTTATTTGATTGATTAACTGCGTATATTATTTCTGTTAGAAGTTTGCGTTAGAGCGATCAAAGTTAAGTCGCAATGCTTCGCTAACGTTATATTCAACAAATGATAACACACAGGAAACCTGAATCCCATAATCCTTTTCTACTACTTCCATCGCATCTATACGTATGCGAGGATCACCGTCTACAATAGCGATAATATCGCTAACAATTTGTTGTCGAACGTTTTCTGTAAATGGTTCAAACAACAAACCCCATATAATTGTACCAACATTTGGTTGGTAAATTTTTTCACCTTTTTTAATGTGAAAATGATTAACTAGATCTTGCTTGATTAGTTCTATATCATACAACTTATGATTCCTATTACCCGAAATAGTGCTCATTCCTCTATATATTTGAGAAGTTCGACCAGTGTTACCTTTGTTGGTTTTATTAGGTTTAATTGTGATGTCGTTATATCTAGCCATACTACTATTTACTATACCTCTCTATCCGTTTCTTCTTTAGAACTTGTTAGTTTAGTTTGATCTTCATGGAAATCATAAGGTTCATGTGTTGGAATTCTTTTAATCATTGATGTAAATGTTCCAGCATTGTAATAATTATATTTTTCCCAACCTGCTTTTGTACTTTTTTCATTGTGAGTATGTACACCAAAGTGTTTAACAAATCTACTTGTTGGCGGAGCCGCATCATTTGAAACGATCGCTGTAAACGCACCCGGGCCAGGTAAGTTTAAATGTACTGCATCTGGTCCGTCAATAAAAACCGTTTTATCTGTTTCTACATTGATATTTGCTCCGAGTGTTTCAATGTTGATATCATCTAATGTTGTTGAAATATTAATCTTTCCGTTATCACATAAAAGTTTATTTTGTGGACCTTGAAATTCTGCCCAGTATTCTGTGTTATCAGGAGTGGTAACTTCAAGCGTATCCGGAACTTGTGTTCTTTTAAGTGCTTGATAAAATTTCAATTCATTATTTTCATTTAGATAAGTTACGGTATAATCTTTTGAGTATATTTCATTCGGATCAAATGTTTCTGTAATTGTAGGAGCAGAGTTTGCTTTTATGTTTATGCTTGTTCCTGCTGTTTGTCTAATACCTAATTGTGTGTGCAAATCAAAATTACCACTTGTAATTGTTGTATCAATTCTATTAGCAATACTGATGTTATTGGTATTAACATTTAAATCATTTGTGTCTATTCTTTGATTTAATGTTTTAATATCACTATTACCTTTTACTTCAAGTCTATGAGATCCATTGACTAATTGTCTTAAATGATTAGACTCTGTTTTTATAATATTTTTTGATCTTATATTAATGTTACGTTTTGCTTCCAGATTAAAATCTCTATCAGCGTAAAAATTAAAATCACCCCTAGTACGCATACTGATACTATCTTCGCAGAAAACATCCATCTTACCGTCACTGGTTAACTCTATCCAAGCGGTACCTTTTGAATTTCCAATGTAAATTAAATCATTACTATCATGTAATAAAATTTGATGTCCGGCTTGTGTTCTTAATCTAACTAAATTATTAGTTCCGTCAATTGCTCCGTCATCCATTGTAAATGAATGTCCACCCGGTTGTGTTACTTTCATTTTAACTGAATTAGCAATAGGTCCAACTAACTTTTCATCGCCGGTAAATCTTCCAGGAGTTTTAACACCAAAAATTTGATTTACTGCATCACGTCTTTGTGAACTGGATGTTAGTCCTCTAACATTATCAACTAAAAGTCCTTGTCTTCTTAAAGTAAAAGCCATAGGATGAACAGGATGTCTTACTTTATCTGGTGTTGTTTGTCCGATGTTTGCAGACTTAACAACATTTTCAACAGGCAATCCATCTTCGCCGTTTGCAAAATATTTTGCTGTATCATTATCCATCGCAACTTTAGTTGATGCCGCAGGTTCAGGAATACTATGATTTAGTGTTTGTTCTTGAAATGCTCCTAGCCAGATTCCCTGTTTAATACTTTTGTTTAGAAACATTACTAAACCTTTTGTTCCTATTTGAGGAGCAGGAAAAATCATTCCATGTGCTTGTTGAGAGTCTTGAAATTTTTGTGGATCCTGTCCAGCATTAATAAAGTCTTTAACACTATAATAAGGATACAACATTCTTACAGATATTCTGTTTTCAACTAATTCTCTAGTATCATCCTCATTACCTTGTAATGTAACCTGCAAACTTCCATGCTTTGTATAATCAGCATTACTTTCTACAACCGCTATGTATGGTCCTAATCCAATTTCTTGTGATAACTTTTCCGCTCTTTCTGGATTTAACGGAGCACTTGTTTTTTGTCTTTTATCATATATTGGCATTATACACTCCTAAATTAATCATCATCAACAATGTTTCCGGATTCGTCAAGAATTACAACGTTGCCATCTTCGTCTTCAAAAAGACCGTCCGCATTTCTTTTAAGGAAAGGTGGAGCAGATACATCTGGTATGTCTGGTACGCCTGGGAAGTTAACACCTATGTCACTACCTGTCGGTAAACCTTGTCCTAGGTCAACCCCTAGTCGGTCGCCTGTTAATGCTGGGTTTTGGAACCCTCCGCTTCCGACTGATACTCTCGAACTAAGGTTAACACCTATATCACTACCTGTCAGCGTTTGTACTGGAGTTTGTATTCCACCTGGACCCGATTCTATTGCTGATTGTACAGCAGAAGGAACAAAATTGTTTAAAGCATTGCTGTTTCCTGAAGCAACTGCTCCAGCAATATCTTTTGCTTCTGCAAAAGATGTCATTAATGCTCCACCAAATGCATTAGGACTAAACCCTATTGCGGAAGGAGCAATTTCTACTGCGGAAACTTCACTTAACCCGTCGACTCCGTTAGGATTAAATTTTAGAAACGCTTCTAATTCTTCTTTTGAATTAATTTTAACTTGAGGTGCTTTATCTAACTTGGCTGTTTGATCTTCCGGTGCTGGTCCTTGTTTTTTATCTTCAAGATCTTCAGTTTTAGAAACAACAATTGGTCTTGGGACGGTGTAATCTTCTGTTTGATTTGGTCTTCTAGCCGCTGTCAGTGTTTGAGAAAAAACACCCTGAGAAAAATTACTTTCGATTGTTAGTAACTTATATAATCCGCTGTAAACACTTTGATTTAATTTCATTGTGGATGGGAACCGCTCACCAGTTCTAAGTTCGTCGGCTGATGGATAATCGTATGCTGATGAGAAATTAAAAATAATATCAACTTCGCGACTAAAACTATTCATTTCACCATTGTTAGTTTCTAGTTCATCAGCACGTATGATCGGTCTGTTACCTATTCCACTACCGACAAGAAAAACAGGATCTCCTACTATTCCAATATCTGCTTTTAATAATGCTTTCTCTCCTGGATTATTAAACAACACTTCGTTTAACAATCTTGCTGTTTGATTAGCATTATTAGGTGTTGATGTGTTTGCTGTTGTTGTGTCTTTTTCTTGTACCGGTTGTGTTTTTTTATTTCCTACCCTGTTATTAAATGCTTCCGTAATGATTTCGCTAGGTGATTTATATATCTTTTTCTCTGTAACTTCAGATGTTGATGCTTCTGGGTCATTTTTAGGTCTATATTGTCCAGCGGCAAAAAACAGATTATTAAAATCTAAATTAAATTCCATTACATCAATGTTTTTTCCTGTAAAGATATAATTGTATTCTCTTACAGCGAATTCTTTTGCTTGTTCATAGTTCATTCCTTCAGTTGGTCCTGGTATTTGACTATAATGAACATAATATGGTTGAATACAATAATGAATTTCATACACTTCTCTATTGTAATATGTGTCATACCCATAAGGAATAGCATACTTTTCAATTTTGTACCACTTAATAAAACCTGTTTTTACAAAGACGTCTGTTTCCTCGTCTAACACTTTCGCATAACTGCTATCAGTTATTAAAGTATGAATATTTTGTTCTAGTGTTGTTCCTTTTTTAAACTGCCAATTTTCTCTATCTTCACCGTATGCTTTAAAAGTTTTTTCAAAAATACCTTCTTTATTGTCGTCTAATGTTTTACCTTGATCATTTAAATTTTTTAATTCACGTTTTAGATTTTCAATAATTTTTAATTGCTTATAATATTTTGCTCTTAATTCATTAAGTGTTTCTCCAACTTTTTGTGCTCCTCCATCTAGTTCAACTTCATCGGTAGCAATATCACCTTCAGGATCCGCATCATCAATTTCAACCCTATTCCAGTTATCAAAATCAAATGTAGATTTTGCTTGTCCTTCTGTTTTTTCAAACACAAGTCCTTCATTACCCTTATCCGTATCGTCAAAAAATTGTTTTAGTTGTGCATCGGATGGTTTATAATATGTTTGAATTTCAAAAATTAAATCTTTTCTTAGGGATTCTGCTTCACTAATAGCAGTTCTCATATCTGCGGCTTTGTCGCTTATTTCTTTTACTTTTTGATCTATTTGTGTATTTGATTGCTTAACTTCTTCATCTAAACGTTTTACTGCATAAAATCCTGAAAATGTTTTTTCTTTTTTCTGCATGGGTGATGAAGCAAACTTGTTTGTAATTGCAACTGGACCTCCCGGGGAGAACACTTGTTCAAAGTCCTTTTGCTCTCCATCTGATAGTGCTACCGCGGCATTGTTTTTCCATACATCTGCATTGAAATTTTTAAAGTTTAAAGCCGCACCTGCTGTTTCAACACTTCCTGTATCAACAGGAGCAAATTCTGTAGTTGCTCCGCCGGGTTTGCTGTAATTGGCAGGAAACCATACAGCATATTTGTGAGGTAAAAACGGAGCAACTTTTAATTCTGATGCTTTGCTTATTGATTTAAATCTTTTTGAACTTTTGTTTTTAGCAACAATTTCATTAACTTGCTTTTCAGATCCTGCTTTTGATTTTTTCTCTGCCATTTGTTGTTCTTCAATCTTATTGAATCTTTCAAATAAGTGATAAACAACACTTCCAACGGTTGGATTGTTTTGTTTTGGAGAATCTACATTAGACGATAATGTGGATACAACCGAAGTCTGGGCGGCTGAATTTAAACTGGTAAATTTCACATCATACACAGCACCCGCTTCTGTGACCTTCATAGAACTTGAATTGATTATTATTGGAAAGTATCTTCTTGTTCCAGGAATCGATTCTGTTTGTAGTGTTGGGGTTTTTTCGTTAGGCATAAATCTATGTCCAACAAAATCTAATGCTAAAAGAAAAGGTGCTCCTAGATAATCTTGATATCCAGCAAATCTTGAGGCATTGTATAATTCTTCATAAAAGCCTCCCACGCTGTAAGGTTCTGTTACCTTAAATGTTCCTGTTGTTATATTACCACCGCCAACACTTGAAAGACCTACAGCACCCTTAAAACTAACATCATCGATAAACAAGTCTCTTGATTTTGCCGATCCACCGATTTTAAAGGCGCCTGATCCACCTTTATTAAGTTGTTCTTGTGTAATGGCCTCTATTTCTTCGGTATCTGCTCCTTGTTCTTGGGCTTCTTTTATCGCAGAGTTAAATGCATTACTATTGCCTTGTGATCTTTTGTACCCCCCACTTCTTAACACAATGTAAAACTCAGATGTTTCTGCTCCTTCTACACCAGTTTTAAACAAACTATCAAACTTACTGGGTAATTCATCATCCTTAATTTGCTCTGGAGTTATGCTGGCCAGTGTGAAAAGATAATTGTAGGAATTATAATCATGTAATCTATTATATCCTCTCTTGGTTTGTGGTCGTAGTGATGAAACAAGATGGCTGGGTACATTTTCCGTATCAACATTTGAAGTTATTGGAAAGTCCTGCGATATGTCTTCTGGATTAGGAATTGGAATTTCTATATCTGCCTTAACATCCCCTTTGAATCCATCAGGTACTTGGTTGCTTCCGAATGCAGTTCGTGTAACCCTTTTAGCCTCAACGCTATCCATGCTATACTCCTACAACACGTTTAATGATATCTATCGTTGGTACCTTTATTTCGACTCCTGCTACAAAATCAAAAATAGGATCTTCCAGCACTTCGGGGTTTCTGCTTTTGAATACCCACCATAGATTAGGATCTTGATATAAATCGCTGGCGAATAAATCGGGTCTATAATTGTATTGAGGTTTAATTACATACAGCACGTCGGATCTAACAGGTGGAATTGATCTATAGTTTAGTATGCCCAAACCGTTTTGATCAATAAATGTATTTCCATACAAACTAGATTTACTATACATTTTATAACATTCCTTTTTGTTTTGTCATTTCGCCTGTTGCAAATTTCTCTAAATTAAATGACGCTTGATCTGTTCTTGCAAATGCTGGTAAACATTCAACCGTAATATCTGTTCTTGTAGGAATCGATGTTTTAGAACCTCCCGAGGATGGTAAATCAATATAGTCAACATCATCATTCATTGTAAAAAAGAAACTTGATATTACCACTGGCATATTATTAAACATATAATCACCATATCCATCTAATAATACTACCGGAGGAGGAGCGCCTAAGTGTGCTCCACTTCCGAAGTGCATTTTAGTTATTGTTCTAAGTGCGTGTACCGTTGCTAAAACGAATTCCGCTTCACCTCTATTCTGTGCTGTAAAAGTTCCCACAATTGATATAGCATCCAAATTGGAGTTCTGGTATGACTGAAATGCATAATTACTATGTGTTGGTTGGACTGCATTATAATTCGCTCTTGATTGTAAAACTATTTGTGGTGTGTATGGAAATACAATACAATTGGCATTTGACTTTCGAAGGGGTTTAAGAACGTCCCCCGCTAGATAATCTTCGGAGATTTTGATCTTGATTCTTTTATCTATTTTTGCTAATGTTGGAAGTTGGCTTTCTTGTAAGTATGGCAAGCCACCTGCTTTAATGTCAAACCCCAATCTATCTAGTACACCACTTAACCCGGTAATTTCACCTAGTTTAGAAAGACCCTCCATGGCTCCGGCATTTTGTGTTATACCTGTTGCTTCACCGATGTTTGATAAAAACCTAGTTCCGGCGGCCCCGGCGTCTTGTGCAAACCCTGCTCCTAGTTCTCTACCCTTATTGATAGAACTAGTTCCAAATGATGATATACTTTCTAAAAATCCAGCCATGTCGTTTTGGTTCCTTTTCTTACAATTATTTATTGCATTTATTAACTGCGTAGTTTATAATAGTACTTATATCCGGAGAAAAATATAATGATTAGACAGAAATACTTAACAAACAAAGACCTATTACACGAGATTTGGAAAAGCAAGAATACGTTTTCTTCGTTTCAGGATGAAAAGTATGCACAATACGACATTATTCTTGCAAGTTTAGAAAAAGTTAATAGACTTTCAATAGCACAGGCTAAACGTAATCAAGCAGAACGCATTGGTAAAGAAGCCTATGCAGAAGCAAAAGAAAACAAACAAAAGGTAAAACTAGCAGAAGTTACACCTGATTGGAAAAAAATTGAAAAAACAGACTTGGTTTTTAGGATTATGACATTTGATCATGTTCCAGAAGAGCCTGGTCGCAAACGCAAAACAAAGACGGTAGCAGATAAACATGCAAAATGCAACTTTCCACCATTTCAACATTGGAAGTATGATGAAAATGACAACCTAATTTGTGTTGGCAAAAGTCACTGGCAAGGCGGAGTACATAACGGCCATTTTTCTGTGAGTCATGGTAGAATGACCGAAGATTTAGGACGCATGTTCCTAAAACTTGCTGATCGTTATGGTACACGAAGCAACTGGCGTGGTTATACCTACAATGA
>Ga0181585_10001331_pt1 | contig 21497 bp, 19 predicted proteins | sample 071ome_29_FD_132469 | JGI IMG/M metagenome (GOLD analysis project Ga0181585, IMG submission 132469) | Coastal salt marsh microbial communities from the Groves Creek Marsh, Skidaway Island, Georgia - 071407BT metaG (megahit assembly) | ecosystem: Environmental > Aquatic > Marine > Intertidal...
CGTGACCGGATGCGTCTCCCATCATCTCGAAGACAGATGTTAAGGGGCTGTATTTCAACTGCGGCTGGGGGACAGGCGGCTTTAAGGCGACGCCAGGTTCTGGCCATGTCTTTGCCGATCTCATTGCCAATGACCGCCCCAACGCAATCGCCGCGCCCTATTCGCTGGATCGTTTCCAGACCGGGCTTCTGATCGATGAACATGGTGCCGCTGGTGTGGCCCACTAGGACCTGACTTCATAAGGGGAGTTTACAATGCTGTTGATCCCGTGCCCCCATTGTGGCGAACGTGACGAAATTGAATTCAGCTGTGGCGGCGAGGCCCATATTCTCCGCCCTCTTGCCGAGAATTCCATCACCGACGCCGAGTTCGCGGATTACCTTTTCTTAAGGGAAAACACCAAAGGCGTATTTCTGGAACGCTGGCGGCATGCCGCCGGGTGCCGCCGCTGGTTTAATATGGCCAGAGATACCGTGACCCATGAGATTTTAGAGGTGTACCCGATGGGTGCCCTGCCAGAAAGCGACGCCGGCAAAAAAGCCTATAAGGAAAACTGGCGCCGCAAGTCAGCCGCAGAAGCCGCCGCGAAACCTTCGAAGAGCAAGCCTTCCGGCAAAGGGAAGAAAGCATGATGAAAAAGTCCAAACTCAACGCCGGCATCATGCGGCTTACGTCCGGTGGCCGCATCAACCGTGACCGCCTGATCCCTTTCACCTTCGATGGAAAAACCTATACCGGGTATGAAGGGGATACATTAGCTTCAGCCCTGCTTGCCCATGATGTGCATCTGGTTGGCCGCAGCTTTAAATATCACCGCCCACGCGGCATCATGTCGGCAGGAAGTGAAGAGCCTAACGCCCTCGTACGTCTCGGTGAAGGCGCGAGAATTGAGCCTAACCTTCGCGCCACCCAGATTGAAATTTATCCTGATCTGAAAAGCGAAAGCCAGAACAGATGGCCATCGCTCCGCATGGATATCGGTGCGATCAATTCCCTCTTCCATCGCTTGCTTCCGGCCGCGTTCTATTACAAGACCTTCATGTGGCCTGCCAATATGTGGATGACCTATGAGCATTTCATCCGCAAGGCCGCCGGTCTTGGCAAGGCGGCTGAAGATCACAACGATCCGGACAGATATGAAAAAACCCATGCCCATACCGATGTTCTTGTTGCCGGTGGCGGGGCCAGCGGGCTGATGGCCGCACTGGCGGCAGGGCGCGCCGGTGCACGGGTCATTCTGGCCGATGAGCAGAACGAATTTGGTGGCTGGCTCTTATCTGAAACGGACACGGCTGTGGACGGCAAACCAGGTGCTGACTGGGTGGCTGACACGCTCTTGGAGCTGTCCACCCTCCCCAATGTCACCCTTTTGCCGCGGACGACTGTTTTCGCCTATATGGACCAGAACTATCTGACGCTGATGGAGCGGGTCACCGATCATCTCGGGCAAACTCCTGCACATATGCCAAGGCAACGCCTGTGGAAGGTTCGGGCCAAACATGTTGTGCTCGCACAAGGTTGCCATGAACGCCCTCTTGTTTTCGGCGGCAACGACCTGCCGGGGGTGATGTTATCAGGTGCTGTCCGCAGTTATGTCAACCGCTATGCGGTTGCCCCCGGACGGCGGGCCGTGGTGGTGACGAACAATGACGATGCTTACCGGACTGCCCTCGCCCTCAGCGATGCCGGCGTCTATGTCCGCGCCATCATCGATATGCGTCCGGCTCCGGGAACATCGCTTGTAACCGAAGCGATCCGGCGCGGTATCGAAGTTCATACCAGCCATGCGGTGCTGGACGCGGTGGGCAATCATCGCGTCAGCCGTATCAAGGTTGGGCGCATCAATACCAGGACAGCCATGCCTGACGGCGATATGTTCTATATCGACTGCGATCTTCTCGCCATGTCCGGTGGCTTTACACCGATTGTGAACCTGCACAGTCAGGCCCGCGGCAAGCTTTCCTGGAACGACAAGAGCCTCTGCTTTGTGCCTTCAGCCAATCATGAAGCCGCGCAGTCGGCCGGGGCGTGCAACGGGATGTTTGACCTTGCGCAAGCCATGGATGACGGCGCCAGGGCCGGTGTGGCGGCGGCAGAGAAGAGCGGGTATTCTGCTGAAACACCCACCTGCCCTCAGGTTGAAGCCCCAGCCCAGGAATATACCCCGCTTGCGCTCTGGAAAGTGCCGACCGATGCCAATCCCGGCGCAGAACCCAAGGCATTCATTGACTTCCAGAACGATGTCACCGCCAATGATATCAAACTGGCTGTTCGCGAAGGATATCATTCGGTGGAACACGTCAAGCGGTACACCACCAACGGGATGGCAACCGATCAGGGCAAAACATCGAATATCAATGCCCTTGGCATTATCGCCGATCAGTTGGGCAATGAAATTCCGAATGTCGGAACAACCACCTTCCGGCTTCCCTATACACCATCATCGCTCGGCGCTATTGCGGGGCGTGATATCAAGGATCTCTTTGACCCGGTCCGGCTCACCCGGATGAACGAATGGCATGAAGCCAATGGCGCAACATTCGAACATGTGGGCCAGTGGATGCGGGCCTGGTACTATCCCCGGGCAGGCGAAGACATGAAGGCGGCCGTCAATCGCGAAGTCAAAGCTGCCCGCACCACCGCAGGCATTCTTGATGCCTCAACGCTCGGCAAGATTGATATTCGCGGCAAAGATGCCGCCGAATTCCTCAACCGTGTCTACACCAACGCCTGGCTGAAACTGCCGGTGGGAAAATGCCGGTACGGGCTGATGCTGAAAGATGACGGCATGGTCATGGATGACGGGGTGACCTCCCGCCTTGGGGAAAATCATTTCCATATGACCACCACCACCGGCGGGGCGGCAAATGTTCTGGACTGGCTGGAAGAATGGCACCAGACCGAATGGCCGGAACTTGATGTCTATATGACCAGCGTTACCGAACAATGGTCGGTGGCCACGGTTTCAGGGCCAAATGCCCGGGCCATCCTTGAAAAGGCCGGATGTTCCATCCCTCTTAACGATGAAGCGTTTCCTTTCATGTCGTTCCGTGAAGGGACGATTTCGGGCCTTCCGGTGCGGGTGTTCCGGATCTCCTTTACCGGCGAGCTAAGCTATGAAATCAACACCCCGGCAAGACTTGGCCTTGCCTTGTGGAAAAATCTCATGGCCGCCGGTGAAGAATACGGCCTCACCCCATATGGCACCGAAGCCATGCACGTATTGCGGGCGGAAAAAGGCTTTATTATCGTCGGCCAGGAAACCGACGGATCCGTGACGCCACCAGACCTCGGCATGGACTGGATCATCTCCAAGACCAAGGATGACTTCATCGGCAAACGTGCGCTGGAACGTCAAAGCATGAGCTTTACCAACAGAAAGCAACTGGTCGGACTTCTGACCGAAAATCCGCAGGAAGTCATTCCCGAAGGTGCCCATGCTGTTCTGGACCCGGATGAACCCATGCCGATGACGATGCTTGGTCAGGTGACATCATCCTACTATTCACCGAATCTCGGGCACTCAATCGCCATGGCCATGCTGAAAGGCGGCCACAGCATGAAAGGTAAAACCGTCTGGTTCCCGATGATTGACGGGCGCCCACCCATCAAGGCCAAGATTACCGATACGGTTTTCTATGATCCCAAAGGAGAAAAGATCAATGGTTAACCTCAGGAATATTCCCGGCCAGTCTGCGTTACGCGGGGTGGCGCCAAAATCGTCTCCTGTTCAGGACGGCTCCCTCGGAATTACGGTCATCAGCGATTCAGGGGTCAGCGACAAGATCAATCTCCGGACCAGCCCGGATAATGCGGTTTTGCGGCAGGCCCTCAAGCGGAGTGTCGGATCAGACCTTCCTCTTGATGCCAACACCTTTTCTGCCGCCGGTGATCGCATGGTGATCTGGCTTGGCCCTGACGAATGGATGATCATGGCTGAAAATGGTGCCGCGGCATCAATAATTGCCGAACTTGATACTAAGGAAGCAGGCCATGTGGCCGTCACAGATGTGAGCGATGCCATCGGTGCCATAACCATGAAAGGCCCGCATGTGCGGGACGTACTGGCCAAGCATTGCGGGCTTGATTTTCACCCTGATGTATTCAGGCAGGGCGTAGCGCAGCAGAGCCTGCTTTCCCATGCCGGTGTGACCATCGCCTGCCTTGAGGATGACTGTTTTCTCGTTATAGGACGCTCAAGCTTCATGCCTTATATCGTGGCACTGATGCAGGATGCTTCCATCGAATTCGGTTTTGAATACCACGCCGCCTGAAACCTGAATTGATCAAATGCCGGGATGATACCCAAAAGAAAACCGGGGCAGTGACCCCGGTTTTTTAACCCTGAATTTAACGAAGATCAGTATTCCGCATCCGGCAATTCTTCCATACGCTTTGCCTTATACGCCTGAAGGGCTTCATCGATGGCCGGATCAAGGGCCGGGGCCTCATATTCTGCCAGCATCTTCCGTGCCTTGTTTTCAGCTCTCTTGGCACTTTCGATACCGCCTTCTGCGCTCCATTGCTCAAATGTGTTGTTATCTGCCATCTCAGATCGCCAGAAGGCGTTTTCAAAATTGGACTGGGTATGGCTTGAGCCCAGGAAATGCTTACCTGGACCAATTTCACGAATGGCATCCATTGCCTGACCATTTTCCGAAATATCAATTCCCCCCACCATGCGTCCCATCATGGTCAGCTGGTCGGCATCAAGAATGATCTTGCGGAAATCGGAAACAAGACCGCCTTCCATCCAGCCTGCGGCATGCAGAACGAAATTTACGCCGCCAAGCACGGTCGGGGTAATCGTATGCGCGCTTTCATAGGCGGCCTGAGCATCCACGGTTTTGGCCGCGGTCAGCGAGCCACCTGAACGGAAGGGAACGCCAAGACGACGGGCGAGTTTAGCACAGCCATAAAGCACCATGGCAGGTTCCGGGGTGCCAAATGTCGGCGCGCCTGTCTGCATGGACATCGAAGACGCAAACGATCCGAAAACAACCGGCGTTCCCGGATTGATAAGCTGGGCAAAGGCGATTCCGCTCATGGCTTCGGCCAGTGTCTGGGCAAGTGTCCCTGCAACCGATACAGGTGACATGGCTCCGGCAAGAATAAACGGCGCGGTAATCACGGCCTGACCTGCTCTGGCATAGGCTTTCAGCGCTCCAAGCATGGTTTCATCCCACGTCATAGGAGAGTTGGCGTTGATCAGGCTGATCATCACCGCATTCTGGCTGACGAATTCTTCACCGAAGAGAATCTTTGACATTTCAATGCTGTCTTGCGCCCTTTCGGCTGAAGTCACCGAGCCCATATACGGCTTGTCGGAATATTTCATATGCGTGTACAGCATTTCCAGATGGCGCTTCGGTACCGGCAGATCCACCGGCTCGCAGACCGTGCCACCTGAATGGTGCAGGCCGGGATGCATATAGACGATCTTCACTATATTGCGGAAATCCTCGATCGTGGCGTAGCGACGCTCACCTTCCAGGTCACGGATGAAGGGCGGGCCGTATACCGGGGCAAAAACCGTGTTATTCCCGCCGATGATAACCGACCGGTCGGAATTCCGTGCATGCTGGGTGAATTCAGATGGCGCCGTCTTACATAATTCCCGGCACATGCCGCGCGGGAAATGAACGCGCTCACCCTGAACATCCGCCCCGGCATCTTTCAGTATGGCAAGAGCTTCGGGATCATCCTTGAAATCAATACCCACTTCTTCAAGGATGGTTTCGGCGTTGTTTTCAATAATCTCCGCGCCCTCATCCGAAAGCACATCAACCACAGGCATATTCCGGGTAATGAACGGCTTGGACATGCTTCCTGCTGACGCACGGATGGCACGGCGGGCGTCCCGGCCACCACCACGGCGGGAACGGCGTTCGGTTTCTTTGGCTTCAGTCATGATTTGATCCTGTCTGATTTATATTGAACTGTTTCAGGCTTTGAGGCGTTCGTTTTCAGGGTCGAACGGACTTTCAGCAATGATTACCGCTTCATATCTTTTGCCGAGGATATCAATCTCAAACTTTGTTCCCTCAGCATCAAGTGTTGGCGGCACCATAGCCATGGCAAGCGATTTGCCGATACGGAAGCCGTAATTTCCTGATGTCGCGCGCCCCACCATTTTGCCATCGTGATAAATGGGATTGCCACCAATGGCATCAGCATCGTCAACATTCCTGACCTCCAGCGTCACCAGACTGTTGGCGAAACCTTTCTGCTGCCATGCCACCAGATTATCCCGGCCGATGAAATCACCCTTGTTCGGATGAACAAATCGTTCCAGATGAGATTCAAGAGCGGCGTATTCGATGGAAAGTTCGGTACCCACCATGCGATAGGATTTTTCAATCCGCATGCAGTCCATGGCCCTGATACCAAATGGCTTCAGGCCCAGATCAGCCCCCGCCTCCATCAGCACATCGAAGATATGGTTCTGGTATTCGATCGGGTGATGCAATTCCCAGCCAAGTTCACCGACAAAATTGACCCGTGCCGCAAGGCTCGGGGCATGGCCGACATTGATCCACTGCGAAGACAGCCACGGGAAGGCTTCGTTAGAGAAATCAAACCGGGGCGATACACGTTCCATCAATGTTCTCGCCTTGGGGCCAGCCACGACCAGAACGCCCATGGAATTGGTGAGATTCTGAAATTGCACAGATCCGTCATGAGGCATGTGTTTACGGATCCAGTCATGATCCACGCTTTGCAGGGCGCCTGCGGATACAACATAGAAAGATTGGTCATTTTCACGGATGATGGTGAATTCGGAATGCACCCCGCCCGATGGAGCCAATGCATGGCAGAGATTGACCCGGCCCGCCTTTTTGGGCACGCGATTGGCGATGAGCTGATCAAGGAAAGCTTCGGCACCCGGTCCTGAAATACGGGCCTTGGCAAAAGCCGACATATCAAGAAGGCCGACATTTTCAGTGGTGTTGCGAACTTCATTGCCGACATGCTCAAACCAGTTGGAACGGCGGAAAGACCAGTGATCTTCCGGGGCAACACCTTCCGGCGCGAACCAGTTGGCACGCTCCCAGCCGAATTTGTGCCCGAAAACCGCCCCAAGATCCTTCAGCCGGTCATAGCAGGGCGCTGTGCGCAACGGGCGGGCCGCTTCGCGTTCTTCATCCGGATAATGAATGGTGAAGACATTGGCGTACGCTTCTTCGTTCTTGGTGATGAGATAACTTTCCGTGGCGTAGGATCCAAAACGTCGCGGATCAACGCCGGTCATGTCGATTGTCGGCTCACCTTCCACCATCCACTCAGCCAGCTGCCAGCCTGCGCCACCAGCGGCGGTAACACCGAAGGAATGGCCCTCAGAAAGCCAGAAATTACGCAAGCCCGGTGCCGGTCCTATGATCGGATTGCCATCAGGCGTATAGGCAATCGCGCCGTTATAGACACGTTTCACCCCGACCTCACCAAAAACGGGAACACGCATCATCGCCGATTCGATATGCTGTTCGATACGCTCAAGATCTTCCTGGAAGAGCTCGTATTCGGAATCCGCGCTCGGACCGTCAACATAACAGGCCGGCGCACCGCTTTCGTACGGGCCAAGGATAAGCCCGCCCGCTTCTTCACGAAGATACCAGCCATTATCGCTGTCACGCAGAACACCCATTTCCGGTTCACCCGCCGCGTGGCGTGCCTTGATCTCAGGATGAGGTTCGGTGACGATATACTGGTGCTCGACCGGTATCACCGGCACGTTAAGGCCGACCATGGCGCCGGTCTTGCGCGCAAAATTACCCGTGCAGGACACGATATGCTCGCAGGTGACCGTCCCTTTATCGGTAACAACCTCCCATTCACCGGATGAGGTCTGGTTGATAGCTGTCACGGTGGTGTTACGGTAAATCGTGGCGCCGCGGTCCCGGGCCCCCTTGGCCATGGCCTGTGTCAGATCTGCTGGCTGGATATATCCGTCATCAGGATGCTGGATTGCGCCGAGAAGGCCTTCGGTATTGCACAAAGGCCAGACCTCTTTGACCTGTTCCGGTGTCAGTCTCCTGACGTCGACCCCGATCGTATCAGCAACACCAGCGTATTGCATGTATTCATCCCAGCGGTCAGGCGTGGATGCCAGACGGATATTGCTGACATTGCGGAACCCCACATTCATGCCGGTTTCCTTTTCAAGTTCCTGATAAAACTTGACGGAATATTTATGCACCTGGCCAACCGAATAGGACATGTTGAATAGCGGCAGAAGGCCTGCTGCGTGCCAGGTTGACCCGGAAGTAAGCTCTTTACGTTCAATCAGAATACTGTCTGTCCAGCCTTTCCTGGCCAGATGGTATAGCATGGATACCCCGACAACACCGCCACCGATCACAACCGCCCGAGCTTGTGTTTTCATCATTCATCTCCCTGATGCCTAAATCCTGACCGTGGGAATGCCACGGCAATAAAATATCTGAAACATGCCTATATTATGAATTTCAGCACGTAAAAGCGTCCATCAAGCGACCAAATCCGGCCTAAAAAAGCATCACCCTGCAATAGAAAGGCCAAGGTTTGGGCGCGTTTGACAACTTCCGGACCGCCGGCAATGAAATTTCAGGATAAATCCCTTATCAGGGGTAAAGACGCATGGTCGACCAGCTGTCCCCGTCCTTCAGCATCCGGAACCGGTCATGCAACCTTGATTCGCCATCCATCCAGAATTCAAATTCATGAGGCGTAAGACGGAACCCGCCCCAAAAAGGCGGACGTGGTGGGTTTTCAGGATAGGATGTACTGAATTCTTCGACCCGTGCGGCAAGCTCTTCCCTGCTTCCGAGCGGGCTTGACTGATCTGATGCCCATGCCCCGATCCTGCTGCCATAGGGGCGTGAGGTGTAATATTCATCCGAGATTTCATCTTCGAGACGGCTGACTGCCCCGACCAGACGGATCTGCCGGCGCAGGGATTTCCAGTGAAAACACATTGCGGCCTTGCCGGTGGCATCAAGTTCTGCGGCCTTGCGGCTGGTATAGTTGGTGTAGAAATGGACCGACTGATCATCGCGGCCTTTCATCAGCACCATCCGTACCGATGGCCAGCCATCATCGGAAACCGAGGCCAGGGCCACAGCATTCGGATCATTGATTTCAGATGCTTCTGCATCCCTCACCCAGTTGTCCAGGATTTCAAAGGGATTTTTTCCGCTCGGATCGAACATGTTGCAGCCTTTCGTGAATACCTTGTTGATATAATACCTTAAGATGCAGAAACCACCACCTGTTCCGGAATTCCTGAATTGACAAATAGACGCAGGCCGCCGGAATTCAGATATTTTAAATAAAACATTATTCCAAAGGTCTATTGTCTTATCATTGCCATAATCATCGGACAGAATGTATACTTGGTATGTTTCAACCAATGGAGAAAACCATGCAACGGACACTTGCCGCTATGACCTTCGTCATGCTGTGCCTGCCGGGCATTGCCTCGGCAGACCAGACAACTGTGACTTCAGTTGTCGGATATGTTGACAGTGTTGAAGTGCTGACGTCTACCTACATCCGGAAAACCCCTGCTGAAGAGAAAGTCTGTGAAGTTGAAGAGGTTCCGATTTATGCAGGACAGCAGGAAAGCGATGGTATTGGCGGGCTGATTATCGGCGGGCTTATCGGTTCAGCCGTAGGTAATGCTGCCAGCGACAAGGACGGGGCGGGCACCTTCGGCGCGGTCACCGGCGCCCTGATTGGCCATGATCAGGCCAAGAAGCAATCCAAACAGGGAAAGATCGTCGGGTATAAACAACAGGATGTCTGCACCATCCGCAAGGTTGTTCGCGAAGAGCGCATCGAAGAGATTACCGGATACCGGCTTAAGATCAGCGCTGATGGCGAAAGCCTTACCCTCAAGAGCAGCCGCAGCTATAACGCAGGTGACAGTATCACCCTTCGTAAGAAAACCACCTATTCAATCAATTAGAAAGGTGGGAAGCTGATACTTGCTGACATCGCCTTGGCGGTGTAGATTGACCTGAACAACATATTCTAATCGTCACGATGGGTGTTGAGGGCGACATGGCACAGGAATCAAATCTTCTTCAGGGGAAAAAAGGGCTGATCATGGGGGTTGCCAATGATCGGTCCATAGGCTGGGGCATCGCGCATGCGGCACATCTTGCCGGGGCTGAACTTGCCTTTACCTATCAGGGCGAAGCTCTTGGAAAGCGTGTCAAACCGCTGGCGGAACAGGTTGGCTCTTCCCTTGTCCTGCCTTGTGATGTCACCGATGAAGACAGCGTGGATGCGGTTTTCAATTCCATTGCCGAAGCCTGGGGCAACATCGATTTTATCGTCCATGCCATCGCCTATTCCGACAAGGATGAGCTCAAAGGTCAATATGTGGAAACAACCCGTTCCAACTTTATCAACACCATGGATATCTCGGTCTATTCCTTTACTGCCATAGCACGCCGCGCCGCTGCCATCATGAACGATGGCGGATCGATGCTGACGCTGACCTATTACGGCGCGGAACGTGTCATGCCGCATTATAATGTCATGGGAGTTGCCAAGGCCGCGCTCGAAGCATCGGTGCGTTATCTGGCCGTTGATCTTGGTGGCCGTAATATCCGGGTTAACGGGCTTTCTGCAGGCCCTATCAAGACGCTGGCGGCCTCAGGGATCGGTGATTTCCGTTATATTCTGAAATGGAATGAATACAACTCTCCCCTGAAGAGAAACGTTACTCTCGAAGATGTGGGCGGTGCCGGTGTGTATCTTCTCTCTGATCTGTCAAGCGGTGTATCCGGCGAAACGCATCATGTCGATTGCGGCTATCATGTTGTTGGCATGAAGGCCGTTGACGCACCTGATATATCAGTGGTCTAGATCATGGCGGATAACAGTTTCGGCACGCTTTTCCGGTTCACAACATTCGGGGAAAGCCACGGACCGGCCATTGGCTGTATCGTTGATGGCGTGCCGCCGCAAATTCCGCTGGATGAGACCGATATTCAACCTTATCTGGACCAGCGCAAGCCCGGGACCTCACGTTTTGTCACCCAGCGCAAGGAAGCCGATAAGGTGAAAATCCTCTCAGGTGTGTTTGAAGGCGTGACCACCGGAACGCCGATCATGCTGATGATTGAGAATACCGACCAGCGCTCCAAGGATTACGGGGATATTGCCAACACGTACCGGCCCGGACATGCCGACTACACCTATATCGCCAAATACGGTGTGCGTGATTACCGTGGGGGTGGCCGTTCTTCAGCAAGGGAAACAGCTTCACGTGTTGCCGCAGGTGCTCTTGCAAGGAAAATCCTGGCGAGAAAACTGGGCCCTGATTTCAGGATCGGGGGTGCTGTGGTCAAGATCGGCCCGCATGAAATCCGCCGTCAGAACTGGAACTGGGAAGAATGTAGCCGCAACCCTTTCTTTTCCCCTGATCCTGAGATTGTTCCGGTATGGGAAGATTTTCTCGATGAAACCCGGAAAGCCGGCTCTTCGGCAGGTGCCGTCATCGAAGTGGTCGCAACCGGCGTTCCGGCCGGTCTTGGCGGGCCCGTCTATAACAAACTTGATGCCGAACTTGCCTCAGCCATGATGTCGATCAATGCCGTAAAGGGGGTCGAAATAGGCAGCGGATTTGATCTGGCCCATATACCGGGCACCGAAGCAGGGGACGAAATGAGGCTCGATGATGACGGTAAGCCCGTGTTTTCATCAAATCATGCCGGCGGGGTGCTGGGCGGTATTTCCAGTGGCCAGCCCGTAATCTGCCGTTTTGTGGTTAAACCCACAAGCTCAATACTCACCCCGCGCCAAACAATTACCGCCGATGGCCGGGAAACCGATGTCGTGACCAAGGGACGTCATGATCCTTGTGTCGGGATACGTGCAGTGCCGATCGGGGAAGCCATGATGGCCGTTGTCTTGGCGGATCAGCTGATGCGGCATGAGGCGCAATGCGGCCCTGTTACGGGCTGACCGCCACAATCACGAACTCTTTGTTGCCCTCAGGACCGGTTATCGGGGATGGGACTATTCCCTTGACCTGCCACCCCATCTCCTGATCAAGCCAATGAGATATCTCGTCCTGTACAGCCTGATGCAAGGCCGGGTCACGCACCACCCCGCCTTTGCCGACCTGGCCGCGGCCAACTTCGAACTGGGGTTTGATCAATGCCGCCAGCCATGCCCCGGACCGCGCCATGGCCATACTGGCCGGAAGCACTTTCCTGAGTGATATGAAAGACGCATCACAGACAATGATATCCGGCACTTCCGGAATGATCTCATTTGTCAGGTGGCGGGCATTGGTTTTTTCCAGCACCACCACACGCTCATCATTACGCAACGCCCAGTCAAGCTGGCCATGACCAACATCAACAGCGTAAACCCTTTTCGCCCCTTCACGGAGAAGTACATCGGTAAAGCCGCCGGTACTTGCCCCGATATCGATGGCTACCGCTTCTTTTGCGTTGAAATCCTGAAAATGTTCAAAAGCCGCCGCCAGTTTCAGCCCGCCTCGGGATACATAAGGATGCTCCTTGCCTTTGATACGCAATGGCAGGTTATGATCGATTCTGGTGCCGGGTTTATCGAGGCGGCGGTCATCGCTCAACACAACCCCTGCAAGTATCAGCGCCTGTGCCTTTTCCCGGCTGGAGGCAAGCCCGCGTTCCACCAGCAGAACATCAAGTCTTTCTTTCCGGATTGATTTCACGCCCGCCTGCCGCTTACCGCGGGGACAAGGCGGCAAGCTTTGCCCCGTCTATGCCCAGAAGAGCAGAAGCAGATACGAGAATACCCTCAGCATCCAGCCCGGCTTCATTCAGCTGGCCATCCTGGCTGTTGTGATCAATCAGCGTATCCGGCAGGGTCAACACCCGGACAGACTTACCCTGATCCAGCAGACCGGCATTGGCCATAAACTGCATGACATGAGCCGCAAACCCTCCGGCGCTACCTTCTTCGACAAGGATGAGGCTGTCATGATCACGCATCAGCCTTGTGATCAGATCCGTGTCGATGGGTTTGGCAAAGCGAGCGTCGGCAACGGTGATATGAGCTCCGGCTTCCGCCAGCATGTCCGCCGCTTCAAGCGCCGGCATAAGACGCGTTCCAAGTGACAGAATGGCAAGCCTTTCACCATCACGAACAATACGTCCTTTGCCAATTTCGAAAACTTCCGCGTTTTCAGGGATCGGGCAACCTATACCTTCGCCCCGGGGATAGCGGAAAGCCGAAGGCGCATCATCGATGGCCGCTGCGGTCGCAACCGCACGGGTCAGTTCCGCCTCATCTGACGGCGCCATAACCACCATGCCGGGCAGACAGGACATATAGGCAATATCATAGGCGCCGGCGTGGGTTGCACCATCTGCACCAACCAATCCGGCGCGGTCTATGGCAAACCTTACCGGCAGGCGCTGCAACGCCACATCATGCACCACCTGATCATAACCACGCTGAAGAAAGGTGGAATAAATCGCCGTAAAGGGCTTCATGCCCTCGGTGGCAAGACCGGCGGCGAAGGTCACGGCATGCTGTTCGGCAATACCGACATCGAAACTACGGCTTGGAAACCGCTCGGCAAATTTGTCAACCCCTGTCCCGGATGGCATGGCTGCCGTGACCGCCACGATATTGGGGTCTTTTTCCCCCTCACGTATCAGCTGATTGCCAAACGCCGCGGTATAGCTGATCGCGTTGGATACTGGTTTTTTCTGGGTCCCGGTGATCACATCGAATTTGGGTACCGCGTGGTATTTCTCTCCGCTTTCCCGGCCGAAGGGATGCCCCTTCCCCTTTTCGGTCACAACATGCAACAGGACAGGTCCCTTATTCGGGCCATCACGCAAGTTTTTCAGTATCGGCACCAGCTGATCAAGATCATGACCGTCAACAGGACCGATATAAAAGAACCCGAGTTGGGAGAAAATCGTACCACTCCCTACTAACCCCCGCGCCATCTCTTCGGCGCGTTTTGCAGTGCGCTCAATTTCCGCAGGAAAGCGGCTTGCAACCTGTTTGGCAAGCTCACGGATGGAATGGAAAGGGCGGGAAGAAATCAACTGGCTCAAATACGATGACAGCGCACCCACAGCAGGCGCGATGGACATATCGTTGTCATTAAGGACAACAATCATCTTGGAATTCATGGCGCCGGCATTATTCATGGCTTCATAGGCCATGCCAGCGCTCATGGCCCCGTCACCGATCACCGAAATAACATTGAAATCCTCACCTTTAAGATCACGTGCCACCGCCATGCCGAGACCGGCGGAAATCGAGGTGGATGAATGCGCGGCACCAAAAGGATCATATTCGGATTCATCGCGCTTGGTGAACCCGGAAAGCCCGCCGGGCTGACGCAGGGTCCTGATCCGGTCGCGGCGTCCGGTCAATATCTTATGCGGATAGGCCTGGTGCCCGACATCCCAGATCACCTTGTCATGAGGAGTGTTGAAAACGTAATGAAGGGCAACGGTAAGCTCAACCACCCCAAGGCCGGCACCAAGATGGCCACCTGTCCGTGATACCGCATCAATGGTTTCGTTACGTAATTCCTGAGCAAGTGCCTTAAGGCTGCTCTCCGGCAGTTTTCGCAACTGCTCAGGAAGAGGCACCTTGTCCAGTATCGGCGTTTTCATGTCAACCCTTACCCCCTTGACGGTCCTTTATCAGGGCAAATACCTGAAACTTAATATTCGCGCCTTATTATAAAGGTGGAAAGATCTAGCATATAGTCAAGCTGCGGGCTAGTTTTCGTGACAGATTTTGTCAATATATCACCAGCTTCGGCAATGAGCCGTGAGGCTTCGGCTTCCGCCCCTTCCATGCCGAAAATGCCGACATAACTTGCTTTTCCCGCGTTATCATCCTGTCCTGAAGGCTTGCCCAGCGTGGCAGCGTCCGCTTTTCGGTCGAGGATATCATCGGCTATCTGAAATGCGAGGCCAAGACGGGATGCGAATCCATCAAGCGCGGCAAGATGATCAGGTGATGCCCCGCCAACACGTCCTCCCGATACAGTCGCCGCCCTGATCAGGGCCCCGGTCTTCAGAGCCTGCATTGATCTCGTTTCATCAAGGCTGAATGGCCGTGTTTCCGCCTCAAGATCAAGCATTTGCCCGCCTGCCATGCCAGCCGCACCTGAAGCACGGGCCAGATCTCCGACCAATCCCGCGCGGATGGCTCCGTCGGCATGGGTTGCCGGACCGGCAAGAAGATCAAACGCGAGCGTCTGTAAAGCGTCCCCTGCAAGAATAGCCGTCGCTTCATCGAACGCCATATGGCACGAAGGCCTGCCACGACGGGTATCCGCATTATCCATGGCAGGCAGATCATCATGGATCAGCGAATACGCATGGAGACATTCATAGGCTGCCGCAACCCGGCAAACACCTTCATTTTCAGGCCCGTTCATCACCAGCCTCGCCGCCCCCAGGACAAGAGCCGCACGGATACGTTTGCCGCCCCCGAGAACCGAATAAGACATGGCCTCAACCAACTTCGGGGCGGGACCTTTGGCAAGATCCTTCAATATCGATTCAAGTGTTGTTTCAACAAGATCGGCATCATCTTGTATCTGCGCAGGGATAGTGGTCACTTAGGCGTCACCACCCGGGAAAGGTTCAAGTCCCTCCGGGGTTGGAGTTGCGGCTGATTTGGACGATCTGATCTTTTCAACCTTGAGCCTGGCTTCATCAAGCCGTTGCTGGCACTGCTGTTTCAATTGAGCGCCACGTTCATACGCGCTGACCGCATCATCAAGGGAAACTTCACCTCTTTCCAGTTGCTCGACGATCTGTTCGAGTTCCCTGAGGGCGTCTTCAAAACTCATCTTGTCTGGCGACGTGGTCATCCGGACCTCACTTCAGTTTATTTTCCATGAATGGTAGCAGTTATCGATTTCAACAGTTCCGCCACCTTCTTTCTGGTATGGGGATCTTCAATCGAATAATAGTTGCGAACGAGTTCCAGGGTTTCGCGTCGTGCCATCGGGTCCTTGACCTTGGGGCCCGCGTCAGCTTCACTTCCCCCCCGACTAATACGTCGCGGGGACTGGGCATTTGTCTCGTTACTCATCTCGTCAAAGAAGAAGCTGATATCAACATCAAGGATCTGGCTTATATCCCAGAGGCGTGATGCGCTGACACGGTTGGAACCCCGCTCATATTTCTGAACCTGCTGAAATGTCACATTCAACTCAGCGCCGAGTTGCTCCTGACTCATTCCGAGCAGGGTGCGCCGCCGCCTGATACGCTGACCGACATGAACATCAACAGCGTTGTTGTTTGTAATCATGAAATTTTTATCGGTATTAGGGTTTTCTTTTTTGCTCATCCCTCTATCCCACAAAAATAATCAACACAATTAGAGGTTGTTCTATTATGAAGGAAAAACGGCCTGAATAGCAAGGGCTATTCGGTGACCTGGCTTGCCATATTTGCAAGCCCTGAGATCAGGGCCTGCAAAATCCCCGGCTCAAAGGCGGAATGGCCAGCGGCTTCGATGATCTTGAGTTCGGCGGCAGGCCAGGCCTTGGCAAGATCGGTTGCCACCCGTGGCGGGCAGATTACGTCCATCCGGCCCTGAACAATCAGCCCGGGTTTTCCGGCAATAGCCGATACTCCGTCAAGAAGTTGCTTGTCGTGCAAAAAACACTGATTGATAAAGTAATGCGCTTCCATTCGGGCAAGACTTAACGCCATCTTGCCGCCCCCGCCCCGCGTCTCTGCCATCAGAGTAGCGCAGGAATTTTCATAGGATGACCAGGCTTCCGCCGCAGGTATGGAAATGGCGGGGCTCTCGCTCATCAGCCTTTTGCTGTAACTTTGAAGAAGGTCACCGCGCTCGTCTTCGGGCAGAAAATGCACAAACCTGTCCCAGGCTTCGGTGTAGAATTTCCCCATTCCATTGAGGAACCAGTCGACTTCATCTTGTGATCCCAGGAATATTCCACGGAGAATGAAACCCAGACAACGTTCGGGATGAGTAATCCCATAGGCCAGCCCAAGCGTAGATCCCCAGGATCCGCCGAAAACAATCCAACGGTCAATCTCAAGATGCGTCCGGATCATCTCCATGTCATCGACAAGATGCCAGGTCGTATTGTTCTCTGCAGAGGCGAATGGTATCGACTGACCGGAACCGCGCTGATCAAACAGCACCACCCTGAAGAGTTCCGGGTCAAAAATACGTCGATGGGTGGGTGAAATCCCTGCGCCGGGGCCACCATGAAGAAATACCACCGGGATACCTTCCGGATTCCCGCATTCTTCAACATAAAGGCTGTGTCCGTCGCCGGTATCAAGCCGGTAGTGCCGGCGCGGAGCTATCGGGGGAAAGAGATGCTGAACTTCGGAAAAAGACCGCATTCCAAAGGCTTACGTCAGATAAGGAAGATCGTTTATATCCTCAACACGAGCCTCAAGATTGGTGCGAAGCTTGCTCATCGCGCGAGCTTCAAGCTGACGTACACGCTCTTTGCTGACACCGAAATCACGCCCCAGTTCATCAAGTGTTGCGCCTTCCTCTTCAAGGCGACGACGCATGATGATCATCTTTTCCCGCGGGCTTAGATCTTCCAGAGCATCCGCAAGCCAGGCGGAAAGCTTGTTCACGTCCCGGCTGGTGGCAACAGAAGCCTCAGGTGTCGGGCGATCATCAATAAGAAAATCCTGCGCTGCATGTTCGTTATGCTCACCAACAGGCGCATTCAGGGAGGAATCAGCCCCGGAAAGACGTTGTTCCATATGTGTAACATCTCCGAGACTTACACCGATGGTGTCAGCGATCTGCTGACGTCCGTCATCGGTGAGCATGCCGCCCTCAGCCTCACCAATCCTGGCCCGCAGACGGCGGAGTTTGAAGAAAAGAGATTTATGCGCCGAGGTGGTTCCGGTGCGGACAATCGACCAGTTCCGTAGCACGTAATCCTGAATGGATGCACGGATCCACCAGACAGAATAGGTGGAAAAACGGACCTCGCGGTCAGGATCAAACCGGCTTGCAGCCTGCATGATGCCAATGTTGCCTTCCTGAATGAGATCACCCAAGGGAAGACCGTAATGCCGAAATTTCGACGCTATGCTTACAACGAGCCGGGAATAGGCGAGCACCAGCTTATGCAGGGCACGCTCATCTCCGGAATGCCGCCAGGATTGCGCTAGTTGCAGCTCGTCTTCACGTTCAAGCAGAGACTGCCGCATAATTTGCCGAATAAACCGGTTGTCAGCCCTGAGGGTCTCGTTACGGTCATCCATTTTTCACTCCCCTGCCGCCAAGTCACCAAAAAAACTTTTTGCGGTCATCATTGAAACTGGAGCGCGAAACAACTGTTTCAAGGCATATCATAGATTTTTTTTATTTTTTTTGCAATCAGGCTGCGTCCATCAGGTTTTCAAGCTTGATCGCGGCTGCGGACTGATCAATTTTTTCAATCGCGGCAAATTCCCTCGCAAGACGCTCAAGTGCGGCCTGATACATCTGCCTTTCACTGTAGGACTGCTCTGACTGGTTGTTACGCTTTCTGAGATCACGGACAACTTCTGCGATGGAAACAGGGTCACCTGAGCGGATCTTGTCGTCATACTGCTTGGCGCGCTTGGACCACATATCACGACGCACCCTGGCCTTGCCCTTGAGGGTCGTGATGGCTTCATCCATCTGCTTGCGGGAAGAGAGCGTACGAAGCCCCAGACTGCGGGCTTTTTCGAGAGGTACGCGCAAGGTCATGCGGTCTTGCTCAAAGCGGACGATGAGCATATCAATTTCCGTGCCGGCAATGGTGTTTTGTTCCGTGCCGAGAATACGGCCCACCCCATGGGTCGGGTATACAACAAAATCATCGGTGTTGAATTCGGTTTCTGTTTTCTGTTTAGCCATTGATCCTAACCATCTCTTTCCTTCGACAAGCCAAAAATCCAAGCATCCGCCCTTTTTCAAGGCCGATACGCAAGACGTTTTTGTCTCAATAGAACATGGCCACCATTCGTGATACCCTGCGCCCCAACCGCAGGCACGATCATATTATGACCAAGTGGTTAAGATTATAACATATTTGCAGGGAAAATGCCAACCCCGGGGCAATATGCTTGTTTTACGCGCCGTTGCCGGGCTTGTCGGAGAAGTATTTTTCAAACTTGCCTTCCATATCCTTGAAGGAATCCGCGTCCGCAGGGGCCGCAATCTGACGGGTGATATTTGGCCATTTTTCCGACATATCAGCGTTGAGCTTCAGCCAGGCTTCCGCACCCGGATCTGTATCCGGAAGAATAGCTTCGGGCGGACATTCCGGCTCACAGACACCGCAGTCAATACATTCATCAGGGTGAATGACCAGCATGTTTTCACCTTCGTAAAAACAATCAACAGGACAGACTTCAACACAATCCGTGTATTTACACCGAATGCATTTGTCGTTGACGATATAGGTCATTGATCTCTCCGGAGGGTAAGCAACGGCTATACTTAGCCGAAGGTTTTGAAGACTTCAAGAAACGAATTCAGCCTTTCAGATGGTCAATTTGTCGCCGCTCTCTCTTGGTTGGCCGGCCCGCGCCTCTTCCGCGCTGCTCAAAAGGAAGAGGCACATTGCCTGAATGTTTAACTTTTGGCTCTGGCGGCGCCAGATCTTCGTAAAGAAGTCTTGCTTGAGAAGCCGGGCCTCGGCGCGGTGCGGTGGCCAGAACCCGGATCACCCGGATATCCTCACCTTTTGGAAATGTCAGGACATGGCCTTCACCAACCTGCCGATGCGGTTTCGACATCGGCTCACCGTCAAGCCGGAGACGGCCGCCTGCCACCAGCCGGTTGGCATCAGCCCGTGTCTTGAAAAAACGGGCCACCCAGAGCCATTTGTCAATGCGCATCGTATCCTGAGGGCTTGCAGCAAAAGCCATCTGTCAGGAATTCCCGTCCTTAAGCTTGGCCAGCACTGCAAAAGGAGAATCAGGGTTAAACGAAGGAATATCTGCTTTACGTCCGGATGCCTGCGATCTGCCAGGTTTGCCACCTGTTTTCTTTCGCCGTGGACGCCTTTCATCACCTGAAGCGGACCGGGGAGATGCAGATGCCTTGTCAGACTTGCCCTTTCGTGGGCGGACGGGACGTTCGAACACACCTGCGGGAGGCTTTTCAGGGTCTTCCGATGGTATTTCTTCAACCTTACGATACCCGAGATCTTCGAGAATATTTTCCATCTGCGGGCGTGTTGCCCCGGCAAGCGACAGCATTTCTTCGGTGATCTGAAATTTGCCCTCACGTGCAGCGGCACGTATGACAGCAGAAAGACGTTCCGCCATATCCACGCGCATCACCCTGTCCCCGAGCCGGCGATACCCGGTGGCAAGCCAATAGGCATCGCTGACCCCGTCTTTGTGGTCGATGGCAACCCGCCCTGCCGGAGGCGGGCCATCTTCGGGAAACTCCCCCGTATGCAAACTGAACAGAAGGGCTTTTGCTGAAATCTGCGCCGGTTTAAGCAGATCAGCCATATAGATCATATCCACCCCGAGCCTGATCCCGTGCTGAGCAAGCTGACGCCGTCCTTCGTCATCGAGCTCCCTTATCATTCCGCCAACTGACTGACTGGGCAGGGTACCCAGATTTTCATAAACCTGAAACGCGATACCTCGCGCCGTGCCTGTCAGTGTATCGCCGGTAAGTGCCACTGATTTTTCCAGCACTGTTCTGGGCCATTCCGCCGCAAAGGCGTTGAGCCGGTCCTGGACGGTTTTCAGCTGATCTCCTTCCAGCATAGTCGAAGACCTGACTTCAGCCCGGGGCTGATACAGCTGATCCCCCTTGATCAGATTTCCGATATGCGCCTCACGCCAGAAAATCCTGCCACTGGCATCAAGGTGGAACGCCGTATCGGCAGAGGCCGCGAGCGCACGCACGCGCTGGGAAATCTCATCAGGGAGCGCCTTTCGGGCCGCGGCAAGCACCGGTCCCTTTTCGTCGCTTTCCGAGACGGAGGGAGTGAAGACAAAACCATCGAGATGGCCAACCTCTTCACCTTCGACAATAACAGTTCCATCAGATTTGACAGATGACATGAGAGATGTGTTTTCCTTCAGCCGACGAGACAACACTGCTGCCCGGCGATCGACAAAGCGCTGGGTCAGCACATCATTAAGACTATCTGATACCCTGTCCTCAATGTCTCTTGCAAGCCCCTGAAAGCTTTCCGCCTCATCAAGCCACTCGCGGCGCTGGGTGATATAGCTCCAGGTGCGAATACGGGACAGCCGCTGCATGAGCGTATCGATATCCCCGTCAGGCCTGTTATAGCGTTGCATCTGGGCGGCAACCCAGTCCTTAGGCAGAACCTCCCCGGCGGCCAGATACTGATAAATCCGGGCCAGAAGCTGGGCATGGCTGTCGGTAAATTCTCTTTGATAATCAGGTATTTGGCACACATCATACAGCCGCCTTACCTGATCCTCGCCATGGGCGAGCACGCGGATCTCGTCCCGTGCGGACAGATTGGCAAGGGTGACGTGATCATCCGCATC
>Ga0181585_10001337_pt1 | contig 21462 bp, 20 predicted proteins | sample 071ome_29_FD_132469 | JGI IMG/M metagenome (GOLD analysis project Ga0181585, IMG submission 132469) | Coastal salt marsh microbial communities from the Groves Creek Marsh, Skidaway Island, Georgia - 071407BT metaG (megahit assembly) | ecosystem: Environmental > Aquatic > Marine > Intertidal...
CGCCGGCAACAATGTGCTGAAGCTTCACGCCGGCGACGCGGTGTCGGGATCACTGTTTTTCACGCTGTTCAAGGGTGAGGCGGACGCGGCGCTGATGAACGAGATCTGTTTCGATGCCTTTGCCCTTGGCAATCATGAATTCAATGAGGGTGATACCGGTCTGGCAAAGTTCCTCGATTTCCTGAAATCAGGTGACTGCCAGACGCCGGTTCTGGCCGCCAACATCAAGCCGGAGGTCGGTGTCTCGGCACTGACGCCGACCAGCGCCACCGATTATATCCAGCCCTATACCGTCATGCAGATCGACGGCATGAAAGTCGGTATCATAGGCATCGACATCGTCCGCAAGACCAAGCTGTCCTCCAGCCCGGATGAAACAACGATCTTCCTTGATGAAGCCGAAACGGCGCAGAAAATGGTCGATGAACTGACCGTATCGGGAATCGACCACATCATCCTGCTGACACATTATGGCTACAGGAACGAGCTTGAGCTCGCTGCCAAAATCGATGGTGTGGATGTGATCATCGGCGGTGATTCGCATACCCTGCTTGGTGATTTTGACGATCTTGGCCTGAACGCCGCCGGCCCGTACCCGACAATTGTGACCGGTGCAGGTGGAAAGTCGGTCTGCGTTGCCACCGCCTGGCAGTACAGCCAGATTGTCGGCGAGCTGGATCTGTCCTTCAACGACGCTGGCGAGATCGAATCATGTAGCGGCACCCCGCATATGATGCTGGCGGACAGCTTCAAGCGCAAGAATGCCGATGGTGACCGGGTCGAGATCGAGGGTGCGGCGCGTGACGCTGTCTATGCGGCCATCAAGGCCGACCCGAAATTGTCGATTGTGACCGAGGATGCGGATGCCGCTACGCTTCTCGAGACTTTCAACGTCAAGGTCGAGGAGATGCGTGCGGTCAAGATTGGCGAGGTTGCCGAAAACCTGTGTCTTGCCCGCATCCCGGGTGACGGCCGCTCGAAGATCTGTTCGCCCGAGGAAACCGCACGCAACGGGTCGGACATCTCGATGCTTGTCGCCCATGCCTTCCGCGAGATGGCGAAGACAAGCGACATCGCGATCCAGAATGGCGGCGGTGTGCGCACCGACATCGCCCGCGGCGACCTGACGATGGGCGATGCCTACAAGCTGCTTCCCTTCGCCAACACGCTTGTCGAGATGGACATGACCGGTGCCGAGATCAAAGCCGTTCTGGAAGAGGCGCTTGACTATGCCCTGCAACCTGACGGGTCGACTGGCGCCTATCCCTATGCCGCCGGGCTTCGCTGGCATGTGGATGCCACCAAGGGGCTTGGCGAGCGGCTGAGCAAGATGGAGTTCAAGGGACGTGATGACGCAGCATGGACCAAGCTGGAGATGAACCGGACCTATCGTTTGGTGACGAACGACTATATCGCCGGTGGCCGCGACGGGTACAGGAGCTTCAAGACGGTGAAGAATGATGGTCGCTATACCGATACCTATCTCGATTACGCGCAGTCATTCGTCGATTATGTAGAGGAGCGGGGCACTGTCGGCAAACTGCCGGCCTCCGAATATTCGACGCAGGAAATGGTCAAATAGATCTGGAAGCGCAAGCAACCCAAAACCGGAGAGGGGCGCCGCATGGCGCCCCTTTTTGTGGCATCATGCCGTGACGGCGGCCCCGGTCAGTCAACTTTCGCGGTGAGTCCGGCTGCCTTGATGCCGGCGATCGCGGCCGCCTCGTCATTGTCGGATGTGTCACCCGAAATGCCGACCACGCCAAGCAAGGCGCCGCCAGCGTCAAGGATCAGAACGCCGCCCGGCACCGGCACCATGTCGCCGCCGAACACGCCATTCACCGCCTGGATGAAATAGGCCTGCTGTTCGGCGCGGTTCATCAGCGCGCGTGTTCCCATGCCAAGGCCGATGGCGGCATTCGCCTTGCCATGCGCGATTTTCGCACGAAGCTGGCTGCAGCCATCCTCCGATGCCGCGGCGACAAGCGCCCCGCGGCTGTCAAGGATGATGACGCTGAGCGGTTTCAGCCCCATCTCGCGCCCTGTGGCGAGGGATGCATCGGTGATTGTCTGGGCCTGATGAAGTGTGATGGTCATCTATAATCCTCCTGCAGTGCGCCAGCGATAGCAGGGTCGGCATGGCACAACAATGCGAAACTTTTCGCTGCCAGGCCGCAGGCGACATATCCAGGCAGCGTGCGGCAACGAGGTAGGCCAAACTCTCTTGTCAAGGGCGGTGGCCCGATGGCACTCTCCACCCAATGTGGATTGACAAGGTATTATCATGGTTCCCGCCAAATTTATCCCCCGTGCCGATCATGTCGGCAGCCTGCTGCGCCCGGACACGGTAAAGGCCGCGCGCAAGCAACATTATGAGAATGGGGCGCTCTCCGCCGCCGAGCTGGCGAGTATCGAGGACGGGGCTATCACCGATCTGGTCCGTATGCAGGAGGCGATCGGCATGCCTGTCGTCACCGATGGCGAGGCGCGTCGGTCATTCTGGCATTATGATTTCATGGGCGGGCTGACCGGGCTTGATCTCGAGGAACGCGATGAAGGGGTGCAATTTGCCGGCGTCAAGCTCCGCCCGATCTTTCCGGTGATCAACGGCACGCTCGACTTTCCGGATGACCATCCCATGCTTGATCACTTCAGCTACCTGTCCTCACAGGCAAGCCATCTGCCGAAAATCTCGATTCCGGGGCCAAGCTGCTGTCATTTCCGCACCGCGATAGAGGATATCCGCCATGCCCCTTACCATGAGGATGTCGAGGCATTGATGGAGGATCTGGTTACCACCTATCGCAAGGCCGTGCGCGCATTCTACGATGCAGGATGCCGCTATCTGCAGATGGACGACATATTTTTTGCCTATCTGTGCGACCCAAAACATCGCGCGGCCAAGGCCGATGCCGGTCAGGACCCGGACTGGCTGATCGAGAAGTATGCCTACATGATGCGCGAGAGTATCAAGGACAGGCCCGCCGACATGACCATTGGCATGCATATGTGCCGCGGCAATTTCATGTCGACCCATGCCGCCGAGGGAAGCTATCACGCTGTTGCGGACGCGGTGTTCAACAAGACCGGCGTCGATGTCTTCTTCATGGAATATGACACTGAGCGTGCTGGCGATCTGGCGCCGCTTGGCGAGCTGAGCTCCGGCCAGCAACGGGTGATGCTCGGCTTCATCACCACCAAGACAGGCGAGCTTGAGACCATGGACCATCTGAAACGACAGTTTGAGAAGGCGGCACAATTCGCCGATATGGACCAGCTAGGCATCGCCCCGCAATGCGGTTTCGCTTCTACCGAGGAAGGCAACAGCATCACCGCTGACGATCAGGCGCGCAAACTGGAACTGGTCCTCGAATGCGCGGAAAGCCTTTGGTAGCGCGGACGCCTCAGCTGCCAGTCTTATAGATGCCGATGATTTCGGACAGCAGGTCGAGAGCCTCCTCGCGCGGGCGCTGAAAGGTGTTGCGCCCGATAATCGACCCGTTCGCGCCGCCATCGCGAAGGCCGCGGATTTCTTCCATCAGACCTTCACGGTCCTTGGCGGCGCCGCCGGAAAAGACGACGATGCGCCGCCCGGCAAAGGAGGCCTGCATGATATGGCGGGTCCGCTCGGCCAAAGTGGTGCGATCCACAGCGACGGATTCATAGACCGCCCTCGCCGCGTCCTGTTCAAGATGGTCGCTCGGCGGTTTCACCTTGATGATATGCGCACCAAGCAGGGCCGCCATATGGGCCGCATAGGCGGCGACATCAAGCGCCGTCTCACCCGGCTTGCTGAGCCCGCCACCGCGCGGATAGGACCACAACACCACCGCCAGGCCGAGCGCTTTTGCCTCGGCGGCCATGTCCTGGAACTGCCCGATCATGTCGAAGGCGGCATCGGAGCCGGGATAGATGGTAAAGCCGACGGCACTGCAACCAAGGCGTAGCGCCTCGGCAACCGATCCGGTGATGGCCTGGCTTGGCCCATCGCCGCCACGCGCCAGTGAATTCGAGGAATTGATCTTCATGATGGTCGGGATCTGGCCGGCAAATTTGTCGGCGCCAGCCTCGATCATGCCGAGCGGCGCGGCATAGGCCGACAGGCCGGCATCGATCGCAAGCTGATAATGGTAGTGCGGATCATAGGCATCCGGATTGACAGCGAAGCTTCGCGCCGGTCCATGCTCGAACCCCTGATCGACCGGCAGAATGACAAGCTTGCCAGTGCCGCCGAGCTTCCCCTGCATCAGGATGCGCGCCAGATTGGCTTTCACGCCGGGACTGTCGGCGCCGTAATTGTCCAGAATGGCTTTGACTTTACGGGTGATCTTCATCGGGGTTACCTCGCGGAAGATGGTCTCATGGGCATGAACCGGGAATGCGCCGACGTCCCCCGTTACCATAATATGGCCACCGTCGTCCGCCCCGATCATCTGAAAGATATAATCATCCCGGTGAAAAACACCACCGTAAAGATACCGCCATGTTGACTTGTATCACGCTAGAATACCCGCAGGTAACGCCCGGTCTCGAAAGGTGTGACCTGGTGCCAGAAGAATTCCAGCTCGCGCTCGGCCTGCTGCATCCAGATCTCATATTGATCGGCCCCCAGGACCGTGGCCAGCCAGTCGGAGGCCCGCGCCTGCCTGATCGCCTCGTCAAGTTGCAGCGGGATTGGCGGTGCGGCCGTGTCGAGATAGGCATTGCCCTCGGTCATGGCTGACGGCTCCATCGCCGCCTCGATGCCGTCGAGACCGGCGGCGATATCGGACGCCAGCAGCAGATAGGGGTTGCAGTCGGCGCCGGCATCGCGCTTTTCGATACGTGTCGCGCTCTCGCTTCCCTCGATGACACGCAATGCGACGGTGCGGTTGTCATACCCCCAGCTGGCATTGGTCGGGCAGAAGGACAGAGGCTTGCGGCGGCGATAGCCATTCACGGTCATGGCACCGCAGATCGACATTTCAGCCATCCGATGCTGCAGGCCGGCAAGGAAATGCCGGCCGGTATCGCTGAGCCGTCCCTTGTCGGAACAGATGTTCCGCCCGTCGGACCAAAGCGAGTAATGAACATGGAAACCGTTGCCGCTCTCCTCGATGAAAGGTTTCGCCATGAAGCTGGCCCGCAAGCCGTGCCGCGCCGCCAGCTGTTTCACAAGCGACCGGAACATCACCACCCGGTCGGCTGCGATCAGGGCGGCATCGTGGCGGATATTGACCTCGACCTGGCCGGCCGCATATTCCGGGTTCGACTGTTCGATCGGTATTCCCATAGCACCGATCTGCTCGCGGATCGGCCCCAGGACCGGCTCCAGTTCCGCCGCCCGGTCGAGACCATAGCAATCATTGCCGCTGTCGCGTGGCAGGCCGGTCTGCGGGTCAAGAAGATAGAATTCCAGCTCGGTGCCGGTGCTGACATCAATACCCATGGCAGCGGCGCGATCCAGTTGCCGGACAAGTGCCTGACGGGGATCGATGGTCAGGGGTTCGTGATCCATGCTCTCGGCGCGGGCGAAACACAGCGCCACGCCGGGTTCCCACGGGATGGCGACCGGCGCGTGCAGCGGGAAGATATGGCAATCGGGAAAGCCGTTCTCGAAACTGACCACCGGCGTGTCCCAGACATCACAGGTCATATCCATGGTGAACAGCGACATCGCCAGCGCGTTGCCGGAATTGCAGATCCGATCCCATTGTGCGGCCGGGATGCGCTTGCCGCGCATGATCCCGTTCAGGTCACCGAGTCCGAGCACAACGGTATGTGTTCCCGGCGGTAATGAATGATCTGTCGCGGTCACGATGGCTGCGTTCCTTCCTGTGGCCGGAGAACGGCCCTATCGCGACCTTCCGGCAGCTCTTGCCAGCTTGTTGCGTGATGCAATCACACTGCCACCGGCAATGCAAGAATGCTGCCGCAGACCATGTGGCGACAGATGGCGGTCCTATAGATGGATATCGTGAAGGATGATGCCGCGGGATGGAACATTGATCGCGGGAATGCCGGCGCGCTCGTTCAGCTTTGCCTCGGCCTCACGGAACAGTGGCTGACAGGCGATGAAGGCCTGCTCATCGACATATTCCCACAGATTGCCGAGAATGAAGCTTCCTTCCTGGTTCCAGACCTGCGTCACCACCTGCCGCAGCGCGCCGGCCTCCTTGAAACGTGGCAGCATCTCGCCGATGATCTCCTGCCACATGCCTTCCGCCGCCATCATATCGCCCTTGGTGGCGAATTTGCTGGTTATGTAGCTCATCAGTTTGGGTTCCATCATCCGCTCCATTGCTCATGACTGTTGTTCTGTTGCGATGGTGACACAGCCGGGCGCGGGACCGAAACCATTTAAGCATTTCCTCATACAAGGGGCGTCACGCCCCCTGCCTGGGAAGAATTTCCTCTATCCGGCCTGCCAGCGAAACCTGTTTTCGCCAGCATGCGCCGCTGCTGAAAAATCCGTGTATCGGCACCGGATATGGTGGATCGAATGCGTCATCGTCAACGAAACTGACAACCAGCTTTCAATTGCGAACTAGGGTCCCGAACTAGGGTCCCGAATTATGGCCCGAAACAAAGGAGATACAGATGGTTCTGCGAATCAACGACATCGCACCGGACTTCACGGCGCAGACAACGCATGGCGAGATCAAGTTTCACGACTGGCTGGCGGATGGCTGGGGCATTCTGTTCTCGCATCCCAAGGATTTCACACCCGTATGTACCACCGAGCTTGGCGCGCTGGCCGGGTTGGAGGATGAGTTCGCAAAGCGCAATGTCAAGGTTATCGGCCTGTCGGTTGACCCGGCGGACGACCACCGGGAATGGCTGTCCGATATCGAGGAAGTGACCGGCAACCGGCCGGAATATCCGATCATCGCCGATACCGACCTGGCGGTCGCCAGGCTCTATGACATGTTGCCGGCGGCGGCGGGTGACAGTTCGGCCGGCCGCACGGCGGTCGACAACCAGACGGTGCGGGTGGTGTTTGTTGTCGGGCCGGACCGGCGAATCAAGCTGCAGATGGCCTATCCGATGTCGACAGGCCGCAATTTTGCCGAGCTGCTGCGGGTCATCGACTCACTTCAGCTGACCGCAAGCCACAAGGTGGCGACGCCTGCCGACTGGCAGAAGGGCGAGGATGTGATCATCCTGTCATCGGTATCCGACGATGAGGCGGCCGATCTGTTTCCGGCCGTCTGGGACAGAGTGAAACCGTATCTTCGCAAGGTGTCCGACCCGTCGTGACCGTCGGTGGCGGCGTGGTGAGACAGGTGCTGCGTCAGCCGCCGCCAAGCAGTTCATCGACCTCGCGGTGGCACTCGATGACATGATCCTCGCCTTCGATGCGGCGTGGCGGGGCGGTGGTATCGCACGTCCCCTCGATCGCCAGCGGGCAGCGGGCAAAGAACGGGCAGCCGATATCGGTCAGCTCGACGCCGCCTGTCATGCCGGTGATCGTCTCCTGGCTCGCCACCGTGTCCTCAAGCCAGCCGGTCCGCATTTCCGGCACCGAGGAGATGAGCAGCCTTGTATAGGGATGATAGGGCGGCGACAGAACCTTGTCGGTCGGGCCCTGTTCGGCGACCCGCCCGGCATAGAGAACGACGATCTCGTCGGCAAAGGATGCGACGGTCGACAGATCATGGCTGATAAAGACAAAGGATACGCCAGTTTCGCGGCGCAGTGATTTCAGCAATTCGATGACATTGGCGCCGACGATTGTATCCAGCGCCGAAGTGACCTCGTCGCACAGAACAACCTCCGGCTCCGCCGCCAGCGCCCGCGCCAGGTTGATCCGCTGTTTTTGCCCGCCCGACAATTCATGCGGAAAGCGCTCGGCAAAGGGTGGCGGCATTTCCACCATCTCGAGCAGTTCATTGATCCGTTCGGCTTTCCGCGCGCCGGTCAGCCCGCCATAGAATTCCAGCGGGCGGCCAAGGATGTCATTGATTCGCTGGCGTGGGTTCAGCGCCGTGTCGGCCATCTGGTAGACAAACTGAACACGCCGCAATTCGTCCCGCGTGCGCGCCGCCAGATTTGGCGCCACCGGATGTCCGTCAAGTTCCAGATCCCCCGCGCTTGGCGGCAATAATCCGGCGAAGACACGCGCCAATGTGGATTTACCGCATCCGGATTCGCCGATGATGCCGACCGTCTTGCCGCGTTCGATGGCAACATTGACGTCGCGAAGCACCATCGTCTTCGGCGCGCCGTCAGCACCCTTGCCATAGCCGGCATCGATATTGCGTGCCACCAGCGCCGGTGCATCGCGCATATGCTCATGGTTGCTGGCCTCGCCAAGGCCGGGTTCGGGAAGGGGCTTGATCGCCGCCATCAGACGCTTGGTATAGGGATGTTCGGATTTGTGGATGATCGTCTCGACCGGGCCGGCTTCCTTGATCTCACCATTATAGAGAACGACGATATGGTCGGCGACCTGCGCCACCACGGCCAGATCATGCGTCACATAGATGGCCGCCGCGCCCTCTTCCTTGATCACCTGCTTGAAGGCCTTCAGCACCTCGATCTGGGTGGTCACGTCAAGTGCCGTTGTCGGCTCGTCAAGCACCAGCAGGTCCGGCTCGCCGCACAGCGCCATGGCCGCCATCAGACGCTGTAGCTGGCCACCGGATACCTGGTGCGGATAACGTGCCCCAATATTCTCCGGATCAGGTAGTTCCAGTGCCTTGTAGAGCGACAGCGCCTTCGCATCGGCCTGCTCGCGCGTCTTCGAGCCATGAATCACCGGCGCCTCGGTCACCTGCTCGTTGATCAGGATCGACGGGTTGAAGGTGGCGGCGGCACTTTGTGCCAGATAGGCGACCTTCTCGCCGCGAATGGGCCGTAACGCCTCGGTATCCATGGCGGTGACATTCTCGCCGTTCAGCAATGCCTCGCCGCCGGCGAATTTCAGCCCGGGCTTGCAATAGCCGAGCGCTGCCAGCGAGATGGTGGTCTTTCCGGAGCCGGATTCACCGATCAGCGCGACAACCTCACCGCGCCGGACCTTGAAATCGACACCCTTGACGATGGGAAGTTCGGACCCGTCATCGCGGACCGCGTTGATCTTCAGGTCGCGGGCCTCGAAGATCACGTCATTCGAGTCGGATTTACGCGCCATGGATTAAAGCCTCTTTGACAGCTTGCCGCCGCTATGCGCGGATAGATCATCGACGATCAGGTTGATGGCGACGGTGAGGGTGGCGATGGCCAGAGCCGGTGCGACGACCGGAATGACCGAGGCGCCATAGGACAGCGCCCCCAGATTCTCGCGCACCATCGATCCCCAGTCCGCCTGTGGCGGCTGCACGCCAAGGCCGAGGAAGCTGAGGCTGGAGATGAACAGGATGACATAGATCAGGCGCAAGCCGAAATCGGTCAGCAACGGCATCGCGGCGTTTGGCCAGATCTCGCGCGTGATGATCCACCATCGTCCCTCGCCGCGGACCCGCGCCGCCTCGACAAAATCCATCACCATGATTTCCTGGCCAAGCGCGCGCGCCAGCCTGAACACAACGGTGGCATAGATCACGCCGGCGGTGATGATGAGCACCGGGATCGATGACCCGACCGCGGCGACGACGACAAGGCCAAGCATGATGGTCGGCAGGCTGAGGAAGGCGTCATTGATGCGGCTGACGATCATGTCGACGCGCGGTGTGGAAATGGCTGCGCCGATGCCGAGGATAACACCGATGAAATAGGCGAGCACCGTCGCCATGAAGGAAATACCGATGGTGCGACCGGCGCCATACAACAGCCGGCTGAGAACATCGCGGTCACTTTCATCAGTGCCAAGCCAGGCACCGGGACGCGGCAGCTGAAACTCGGAATAGTCATCCGGAAAGGGAAGCTCGTTCTCGCCTATCGGTGCCAGCCACGGCCCGAAAATGGCGATGAAGACCCAGAAACTAACCACAACAATGCCGATCCAGCCAGTCCAGGACGGTTTGTAGCGCGTCGATGGCGCGGCGTCGGGAAGCTCGTCAAAGCTGACGCCGGTATCATAGGGCGCGACGTAATGCTCGTTCTGCCTGGCCTTGCTCATTTCGGATGCCTCAGCCTTGCGTTGGATGCAAAGGCCGCGATATCGGCGATCAGCATCAGGATGACATAGGTCAGGCAGAAGATCATGCCAAGTCCCTGGATCAGGACATAGTCACGGGTCTGCACTCCCTGGACAATCAGCGTTGCCAGCCCGTTATAGCCGAAATAGACCTCGACCACGATCACGCCGGTCACCAGATAGGCAAGATTCAGCGCCACCACATTGACGATCGGGCCGATGGCATTGAGGAGCGCATGCCGGAAGATGATACGCCGCCGCGGCACGCCCTTCAGGATCGCCATCTCGATATAGGGCGAACTCATGACGTTAAGCACTGCGGCGCGGCTCATCCGGATGAGCTGCGAGGCGATGACGAAACACAGGGTGGTGATCGGCAGCGCGAAATGTGCGATCAGCTCGAACAGACCCTTGCCCTCGGTCGATCCGACGACGATGGCATTGCCGATCCCCAGAACAAAGACAAACAGCAGCACAAGCAGCGTCGCGGTGAAGAATTCCGGCGCCGCGACGAGCGAGACCGACACCAGCGTCAGCACCCGGTCATACAGCGTGCCGGGATACATTGCCGCCATGATGCCAAGCGCCAGCGAGATCGGCACACCGATGGCAGCGGTCAGCGCCGAGACAAAAACGGTGTTCTTGTAACGGTCGGCGATAAGGTCGGAGATTGGTACGTCACTGGCAAGCGAGGTGCCAAGATCGCCCATCATGAAATTTTTCAGCCAGACGAGATATTGCACAATATAGGGCTTGTCGAGTCCGAGTCGCGCCCGGAAGGCCGCGACATTTTCCGGTGTCGCCGACTGGCCAAGGCGGATTTGCGCGGCGTCGCCGGGCAGGATTTTCGTACCGAAGAAAATAATCAATGAAACGGCCAGAACGGTCACAAGGCCGATTCCCAGTCGTTTCAAAATCAGGGAAGTCATATCGGGGCGCCCCCAAAAAAAACAGGCCCCGCCTTGCGGTGGGGCCTGTTCCTTCAGTTCATGGTCAGGCGTCGTCGCGCCACAGGGTCACCGGTGCCTCGGCACCACCAAAATTGTTCAGCGGTACATAGGTCAGGCCCTTCACCTTGTCGGACACGGCGTCGACATAATTCCGGTAGAGCGGAATGATGCTGCCATTGTCATTGTGAATCTTTTCCTGAAGCGTGTGGTACATCTCCTTACGCTTGGCAGGATCGGTCACACCGCGGACCTCGACCAGAATCTTGTCGAACTCCGGATCCTGGTGATAGGTCTCGTTCCAGGCAGCATCCGACTTGAAGGCCAGTGTCATCATGATGTTGGCGGTCGGACGCATGTTCCACGACACGACGCACATCGGTGCCTTCAGCCATACGGCGCCCCAGTAACCGTCGGTGGTTACCTTCTGGACATCGATATTCAGGCCGATTTTTGCGGCCTCGCGCTGCAGGAACAGACACTGGTCAATGGCACCGGGGGCCACTTCGGAGGCGACGATCGGCACGGTTGTGTTGCCGATGCCGGACTTCTCGAAATGGAACTTCGCCTTGTCCGGATCCATCATCCGCTGCGGGATGTCCGGGCTGTGGTCGAAATAGGCCGGTCCGATCGGATGGTCATTACCAAGCGAAGCCTGGCCCTTATAGACACCCTTCACAAGGCGCTGACGGTCCATCAGATATTTCATCGCCATGATCAGGTCATGATTGCCAGACATCTCCATGTCCTTGCGACATGCGATGTTGATATAGGCGGCCGAGTTCAGCGACCAGACATCCTTGCCGGGTGCTGATTCGACCTGTGCGATCGCCTTTGGCGGCAGATTCACCATGGCGTCGACGTCACCGGCGAGGAAGGCATTCAGACGGGCGACCGGGTCACCGATGCCGAAATGCTCGATCTCGTCGAGATAGCCGCCTTCACCCCAGTAATTGCCATAGCGCTCACCAACAGTGCGGACACCGGGCTTGAACTCCTTGACCTTGTAGGGGCCGGTGCCGATTGCGGTCGAGAAATCGGTGGTACCGTCCTGCAGGATCTTGAAGTGGAAGGTGCCAAGAGCAATCGGAAGGTCGGCATTCGGCGAGGACAGGACCGCCTTTACCTCATAGTCATTGACCTTCTTCCATTCCTTTACCATGGCGACAAGTGACGAGGCGTTGGAGATGGAGTCCTTACCCATATGACGGTTCATCGTGTAGATGACGTCGTCGGCGGTCAGTGTCTTGCCATCATGGAATTCAACACCCTTGCGGATCTTGAAGGTCCATTCGGTGGCACTGTCATTCGACAGTACCTCTTCGGCAAGCTCGGGCTCGTAGCCGAGATTCTGGGTCAGCCGGGTCAGCGAACCGTAATACATCCGGCCGCGGAAATAATCGACAGCCGAGGTGAACAGGGCCGGATCAAGCGTGTCGTTCGGTCCGTGCTGGTCGCCGGCAAAGACGACACGGCCACCACGTTTCGGCGTGTTCGCCCAGACATCGGAGACGCCGGTGAACAATGTGCCGGAAGCAGCAGCAGTGGCGCCGGCAGCCATCATGTAGTGCATGAAGTCGCGGCGGCTGATGCCTTTCTTTATCATGTTCAGAAAATGTGCGCGGTCAGCTGGGCTCAGCGTCTCGAGCACGGGGTCGTTGCGCTTTTCAGACATAAATTCCCCCCTATGTCCTAATTTGTTTGGAATTGAAAGCCTAACACGTATTTTTTGGGGGGTTCAACCGGACTGGCCGCTTCATTTGTAAAAAAAACGACCTATTGTCTTGTTTCAGACCTGACTTCAAGCCGTCAAACCGGCGGCAACCTGCCGGTCAGATCATGACATGACAGTTGTCATTGGTAGTTGTCATTGGTCGCCGGAACGGGCGATTTCGGCCGGGGAGAGTGGCTCGCGATGTGTAACTTTCCAGCTGGAATCAGCCTGTCTTTGCCAGCAAACCCTGTCCCAGCTTCCGTCCGGCTGTTCTTCCCACCACCAGTTCTCGCCGGTCAGATCGCCGGTCCAGATATAGGCGATCAGGCAGGCCTCGTCATCGGTTTGCAATTCATGGACCTGATGCGGCGGCGTCACCGAATGGCCGCCGGCCTGAATGCGTTGCGCCGGCTTTGCCCGGCCATGGCGTATCGACACCGCGCCGGACAGGACATGGTAGATTTCCAGCGACGCATGCTGGTGAAGCGGATAGGTGACATGCGGGGCGAGAAGAAAGAGCCCCAGATACAGATCGCCACTTGTCAGAAGCCCGCGCCCGCCAATGATCTGGCCTGCCACAAGGCCTGTTGCCAGATTGCCGGGAATATCGTCGCCGTCGAAAATCTGATACCAGTCGACCCGGTCGAGACAGGGCCACAAGGCGGTGGCGGCCGGCGTTGGTGGCATGGCGGCGGCAAGCGATGGCAGATAGCGTGACACGCTTGCCGGTAAATCACCGAACTGAGGATCGCTTGCCGACAGCGACCCCGGCTGGCATGACAGGTTCCGCAGATCACCGAGCAGCCGGTCGATCATCGCGGCATCAGTGGCGGTTGGCGTGATGGTGGCGGCAAGCGCGTCGGCGAGTGATGCCGACAGATCAGTATTGACGGGACTGATGGACATGTAACGGGTATCTCGGGCAACCGGCCCGGCAAAACTCTTCGCCATAAAACCGCCGGTGTCAATCGCCGGTGTCAATCGCCGGCATCCGGACCCGCGGCCGCCCCATGCCGGGTGCATAATTTTGTCGCACGCCGCCACGCACGGCTGTAGGCTGGCACCGGCAGAGTGCCTTGGGATGGTGGCGGCGCATGAGAATGTCGATTTTTGAGCAGCCACAGGGCGACCGGCCGATGCTGGCGCTGGCGCTGCTGCTGGTCGGGGTCAGCATCCTGTCGCTTCAGGATTCGCTGGTGAAGTTTGTCGCCCCGCACACCAGCTTCTGGCAGGTTCAGATCATCCGCTCCTCCTTCAATCTGGTGATGCTTGCCGGGCTTGCGATATTCACCGGCGGCATCGGCCTGTTATGGCCGCGCCGGCCGGGCCCGGCCATTCTGCGCGGTATCCTGCTGGCATTGTGCATGGGGTTTTTCTTCGGCGCGGCGCAGCAGATCACGGTGACGCAGATGGCCACCGGCCTCTATACCTATCCGCTGTTCGTCACCCTGCTGGCCGGGCCAGTGCTTGGCGAGCGTATCGGCCGCTGGCGTGTCGGCGCGCTGCTTCTTGGCGCGGCCGGGTGCCTGCTGGTGCTGAATCCGTTTGCCGATGCCTTCACGCCCCTGCAGGCCGTTCCGGTGCTGGCGGGGTTCTTCTATGCCTGCAATATCCTGGTGCTGCGGCGCTATTGCCGGAATGAAAGCCCGCTGGCGCTGGCCTGCATGGTGAACCTGTTGTTCATTTTGACCGGCATGGTCGGCGCGCTCGCGGCAAGCTGGCTTCCTGTTGATCCGGAATGGCGCGAGGCGATGCCTTTCATCCTGGTCGGCTGGCCCGAGGTTACCACCATCCTGCTTGGATTTCTGGCCATATTGGCGGTGCTGAACCTGTTCGGGAACCTGTTTCTCAGCCGCGCCTACCAGACGGCGGACAGCTCGCTTCTGGCACCGCTTGATTTCACCTATCTGCTTCTGATCGCCATCTGGGGCCGGGTGCTGTTCGACAGCTGGCCGACCCCGCTTGCGATCCTGGGCATGGTCATGATCGCGGCCGCCGGCATGATCACCGCCATACGCGAGCGCCGCCGCCCCGATGCGGTGCCAACGCCGCCACAAAGCGGCTGACAGGACGCTGGCAATTCAGTACATCTTGGCCAGTTCGCTTACAGCAGGGACGCTCGGGGATATCATGAAGATCACGGTCAGGGAGTCGCCGATACATGGGCTTGGAGTCTTTGCCCTGCAGGATGTAGCCGCCGGCGAGACGCTTGAGCGCTGCCCCTATATCGTCATCGATGATGATGATCTGCAGGAGGCCAACCGGCTGAATGACTATCTCTTCACCAGCCCCGACGATCCGAATGACTATCTCGTCGTGATGGGATGCGGCATGCTCTACAACCATGCCACGCCGGGCAATGCGAAGTGGGAGGTCGACGAGACCGACAACAGGTTTCTGCGGTTCTATGCCAGCCACGATATCAAGGCTGGCGAGGAGCTGTTCCATGATTATGGCGAGGAATACTGGACAACCCGCGCCGAGGACTGATCCGCCGAGGCCCGGTTCGGGGGCCTACCCGGCCGGCAGCAGGAGCCTGATCACCTCGCGCGCCGTTCCGAATGCCAGCCAGGCAAAGGCGATGGCGCAGATCCGGTAGGTCCAGACCCGCCAGAGCCCGCCGCGACCGCCAAACAGGCGACTGATCAGGCCGGCGCAGACAAAACACCAGACAAGCGACGAGCCCATGAAGCCGAAGAAGAAGAGGGTGTAGTCGACGCGGTCCGGGTTGCTGATTCCCAAGGCGCCAAAGGCGCTGCCAAGCGCCGCCCAATAGGCGACATTCTGCGGGTTCGACAGCGACAGCACAACACCGGACCGCATTGCGCCGGCGCGCCGGTTCGGCACCGCGACCTCGGCATCGCGTCGGCTGGCCTGCCAGCTGTCCCAGGCAAGCCAGGCCAGGTAACCGGCACCGGCGATGCCAACCGGTATCTTCAGCGAGTCGGCCTGCAGCAGCAGGCCAATGCCGGCAAGGCCCAGCACCGCCCAGGCCGCGTCACCGACAAGCGAGCCGAACTGCACCGACAGCGCGGCGCGATACCCGCCGGTCAGCCCGTGCCGGATCGTCTCCGCGAATACGGCGCCGGGGGTGGCGTTGAAGATAAAGCCCAGCAGGAACGCCATGCCGAGAAGTTCAAGGGCGGGGATCATCGCAGGTGATAAAGACCGGTATGGTTGCAGCAATGTCGATGATTTTCCGGCACGGGCAGAAATCCCGTCATTCTGGCGCGTGTTAAGCTTGCATTTCAAGTGCCACTGCCTAGACTCGCGGCGTTGGCGGGCCGGGGGAGGCTCGTGCCTATCTCTTTTCAGATCTGCATGTGACAGGAATTGTGCCGATGTCGCCCTCTGCAACCCAGCGTGCCACCAAGATTGTTGCCACCATCGGGACGAAGAGTGGCACGCCCGACATGCTGCGGGCGCTGGCCGAGGCCGGGGTGAATGTCTTCCGGCTGAATTTCTCGCATGGCACACAGGCCGAACATGCCACGCGCATCCGGGCCATCCGCGATTTGGAAGAGGCAACCGGTCACCCGAGCTGTATTCTGGCCGATCTGCAGGGGCCAAAGCACCGCATTGGCGAGGTGGCCGAGGGGGTGGTGCTGGCGGTCGGTGACAGTTTCGTCTTTGACAAATCAATGGCGACCGGTGACGCCGGTCGTGTCGGGCTCCCGCATCCGGAGATTTTTGCTGCGCTGACACCCGGTGCCAGACTGTTGATCGATGATGGCAAACTCGTCCTGCGGGTCACCGCCATCGACAATGACAGCTTTACCACTGTCGTCGAGGTTGGCGGCGCGCTGAGCAGCCGCAAAGGCGTCAATCTGCCGGATATGGTGATTGCCAGCCCGCCATTGACTGACAAGGACCATGATGATCTCGCCTTCGCGCTCGCGCATGGTGTTGACTGGGTGGCGCTGTCCTTTGTCCAGCGCGCCAGCGATATTCTGGACGTCAAGGCCCGGATTGATGGCCGTGCGGCATTGATGGCGAAGATCGAGAAACCGGCCGCGCTGGCGGAACTGTCGGACATTATCGCGGCGTCGGACGGAATCATGGTGGCGCGCGGCGATCTTGGCGTCGAAATGCCGCCTGAGGATGTGCCCGGATTGCAGAAGCAGATCATTGCCGAATGCCGGATGGTCGGCAAGCCGGTGGTGGTGGCGACACAGATGCTGGAATCGATGATCACCAGCCCGACCCCGACCCGTGCCGAAGCGTCGGACGTTGCCGGTGCGGTCTTTGACGGGGCGGACGCTGTCATGCTGTCGGCCGAGACCGCCGTTGGTACGTTTCCGGTGGAGTCGGTGCAAATCATGGCGCGGATCGTCGTGGCTGCGGAGCGCCATATCGCCGGACATCCGGAAACCGCGCCGCCGAAGCTGCCGACCGAGCCAAGCCTGTATCACGCTGTCGCGCTGGCCACCGTGTCACTGGCCGAAACGGTCGGTGCCGAAGTGATCATCGCCTTTTCGACCTCCGGCAATACCGCTGTACGGATCGCCCGCGAACGCCCACAGATCCCGTTCTTCGTGCTGTCACCCTTCGTCGAGGTGCGCCGCCGGCTGGCCATCCTGTGGGGCACGCAGACCGCCGCCAGCACGATCACCGAGGATTTCGAGGCCGCCATCGCCGAGGGGGTGCAGGAAATCACCGACCGCGAGATCGCTGCCACCGGATCGCACGCGGTGATCGTTGCCGGCATGCCGTTCGGTATCGCCGGCACCACGAATTCCATCCGGGTGACGGTTCTCTAGCGCCCCCCCATATTGTGATCAATTTGCGATTGCATTTGCCGCCGCAAGCCTGTTCAACTTTCGGACATCAACACCAAAACTATCAACGCCAAACAGGGGGGATGTCTGATGGTGAAAGTCGGCTTTATCGGGCTTGGCAATGTTGGCGGCAAGCTGGCTGGCAGCCTGCTTCGCAACGGGATCGACCTGACGGTTCGCGATCTGGATCATGATGCGGCGAAACCCTTTCTCGAGGGCGGAGCGGTCTGGGGCGAGAGCCCGCGAGCCATGGCGCAAGCCTGTGATGTGATCATCACCTGTTTGCCGTCACCGGCGGCCAGTGCCGCCGTCATGGAAGCTGAGGATGGCATCCTTGCCGGGTTGGGACCGGACAAGATCTGGGCCGAGATGAGCACCACCGACGAGGCCGAGGTGACACGGCTCGGCGCGAAGGTGGCGGCCACCGGCGCGGCCGCTGTCGATTGTCCGGTCTCTGGCGGTTGCCACCGTGCGGCAACCGGCAATATCGCCATCTTCGCCGGCTGTGACCGGCCGGTGTTCGAGCGCATGCTGCCGGTGCTGACGGTGTTGGGGCGGCGGGTCCTGCATACCGGGCCGCTGGGATCGGCGTCGAAGCTCAAGGTGATGACGAATTATCTGGCCACGGCGAATCTGATCACGCTGTGCGAGGCGCTGGTGACCTGCAAGGCGACAGGACTTGATCTGAACACCACCTATGAGGCGATCCGCATTTCCTCGGGCAATTCATTCGTTCATGAAACCGAGAGCCAGGTTATCCTGAATGGCAGCCGCGACATCAATTTCACGATGGATCTGGTGATCAAGGATATCAGCCTGTTCCAGGAACTTGCCGACCGTGCCGGTGTGCCACTTGAAATTTCGCCGCTGATGATCGAGATCTTCAAGGACGGGGCGGCGCGTTATGGCGAGCGTGAATGGTCGCCAAACATCATCCGGCGCCTTGAAGAGGCGACCGGGCTTGATATCAGCGCGCCCGGCTTTCCCGATGAAATGGTTGATGATGAGCCCGAGGAAGCCGGGCATGAGGTGGTGCCGAACCGCGGCTAGTCACGATCTCCTGCCTCGAGGATGGTGACCGCCATATCCTCGATACCGTCCGGTGGTACGGACAGCCGCGCCGTGATCTTGCGCGCGCCACCCGGTGCCAGCGCGGCTTCGCGGATAGCGATCGGGCGTGAAATGACAGTCTTGCCCGCCATGTCGAGAAGGCTGACCTCCACGCGCTCGGGCGCGCCGGCGGCGGTGCCGAGATTGGCCAGGGTGACAGTCACCAGAACCGCACCGTCGCCGCCGTCAAGCGCGGTCTCGAAATCCGCCGCGATGACCGCGAAATATGGTGTTGGGCTGACCACCAGTCCGAAGGGTGTTGGCAATGGCGGCGTGATCCTGAAGATCGCGCTGGCGGCAAAACCGGCAAGCAGGATGCCGGCCAGCATCAGCGCCAGCAATGTGCCGGCGATCCTCTGCGTCTGCGATGGCGGCGGCGGCGACGCCGGCAGATCGGCAAGCGCATCGACGCGGCCGATGTCATCAGGTTGCATCAGATGCCGGCAATGCGGGCATTCCACCATCACCGCTTCTCCGGCCTTCAGCGGCGGCACCGACAGGGTCTCGCCGCAGCCGGTGCAGACACCCATCCGCGGATTTGGATTCGGCCGGCTTGGCCTTGCCGCGGCCGCTGTCGGTGAATTGTCGTTCAGCGGCTGAAAGATCTCGTCACATTTGTGACAGGCAATCCGGATCTGCTGGCCGGCGTTGTGTGCCCGTACCACAAGGTCCTTTTGCACGGCGCATTGGGCACCGCAGGCTGGACAGCGATGGATGTCGCTCTGCGGGGTATCCAGAATCAGGGTCATGGGATCGGGGTCATGGGGTCAGGGTCATGGCGTCAGGGTCATGGCGTCAGGGTCAATGAGAGGATGCCCTGTCAGCCTGTCAGGATGATGATGATTGTCGACACCACTCTACGGGATGGGTGCGACCTGTCAATCAGCGCCGACGGCACCCTGGCGCCGGTGCGTTCGCCATGCCCGATCAGATTATAATGGTTGTCCGCGAAGTTGCTGGCGAAGCTGTCTTGCGACGTCCATCGCCTGCTCAAGATGCGGGTTGACCTGCAACGCCGCTTCGAATGCCTGCAGCGCCCCTGCCGGATCGCCGTTGCGCAAACTGATCATGCCGAGGCCGCTCAGCGCCCCGAAATGCCGCGGTTCAAGGTCGATCACGCGGGCGATATCACGGCGTGAACCGGTATCGTCACCAAGCAGAAACCGCACGGTTGCGCGCTTGTTCCAGGCCTCGGCGAAATCTGGACGCTTATAGACAAGTTGGCTGAATATCTGTTCGGCGCCGTCAAGAACGCCCCGGCTCATCAGCGCCATACCACTCTGCATCAGCCTGTCGGCATCGGCATCGCCGTCGGACGCGATCCAGCGTGTCCAGATTTCCGATGTCAGCTGTTCTGCCTCGGCGTGGCTGGTTGTCCGCGCAAGTTCGGTGAAGAGACGATCCAATGCCGGATCGGTCTGGTCGCCGGCGGCTGGCAATCCCCAGCCCATAATGATCAGGCATATCGCGACGCACGCCCCGGTGAAGCCGTTTCCACGGATTGAATCGCCGGAATTCATACCTGTCTGCCACATCTTGTCCATAAGGTTGATATGGGGCGTTTTGGAAAACTTCCAAGTCAGCCATATGGCCGCAGCAGGAAGATACCGAAAGGGTGGCGGCGTGGCGTTTATGAAGAGCCGTTGCCTTCGAGGGCTGGCAGCGTTTGTCTCAGAAGATAAAATGCCCTAAAATTCGCAGCGTAGAATCTGGGCGCTGTCCCGAGGTCCGCCATGACGCCACATATCCGTAATTCCACCATCACCCCGTTGCTGTCCGCAGTGATGGTGAGCCCTTCATGGGCTGACCACAACCGGACCAGTGACCGGGCGGATGACCGGGCGGATGACCGGGCGAATGACCGGGCCCTGCACACCCTTGCCGGCGGGCGCCATGACACCGGTCTGGTTATGCGGCAGACCGTGGCAGGATGGATGGTGGTCAACATTCTGTCCGGCCGCCGGTTCGACTGGCTGTTCGATCGGGGGCCATGCCTCGATAAAGCCCTGTCAGGTGCGCAATAGCCCACATGGTGAAGCCCCGCTCCAGATCAGGGCTTTTCATGCGGCTCTTCGTGCTTTGCGGGTCGGTAGCGATATTTGGTGCCGCTGTCGCCACATTCGCCTTTTACAGCTATCGTACAGCGCTGACGAATGACCGGCTGGCGGCGGAACTGACCGCGCAGGCACATGCCATCGCCCCGCTTGCCAGCGCGCGGCTGGAAATCGGCGATGGCGGCCAGCACCACCTTTTTGCCGATCGCCGTCAGATCCGGCATTCCGGTAAAATGCCACTCGGCAGGTGACCGGCAATCGACAAGTATGGCCTCGTCGTGACTGGCGAGTTCGGCATAGGTTTCGGCTGGCGTGAGCTCGCGAAACATCGCTTCCCCTTTGTGCGGCGTTCTGGCAGTTTGGTGCCTGACAGCTTCAGGCCCGGCACCATGTATCCGGCGTAGGGCACAGCATTAAGGCTAGCAAGGGTAACGGCCATGATTAAAGCGATAATTGTCGAACAGTCCGAGGACCGGACCGTTGCGGCGGCGGTCCGGGACATCGAGGTCTCACAGCTTCCCGATGATGGTGACGTCGATATCGCGGTGGAATATTCCAACATCAACTATAAGGACGGCTTGTGTCTCAATGGCCTTGGCGGTCTCGTCCGCAATTACCCGCATGTTCCGGGAATCGATTTCGCCGGCGAGGTGATTGCCAGCCGCGACCCGAATTTCAAGCCCGGCGACAAGGTGATCATGGGCGGCCAGCGTGGTGGTGAGGTGCGCTGGGGCGGCTACGCAACCCGGGCCAGCGAGAAGTCGGAACGGCTTGTTCATCTTCCCGAAGGCATGACAAC
>Ga0181585_10001342_pt1 | contig 21437 bp, 18 predicted proteins | sample 071ome_29_FD_132469 | JGI IMG/M metagenome (GOLD analysis project Ga0181585, IMG submission 132469) | Coastal salt marsh microbial communities from the Groves Creek Marsh, Skidaway Island, Georgia - 071407BT metaG (megahit assembly) | ecosystem: Environmental > Aquatic > Marine > Intertidal...
GATTCCGTCGACACCGAGGTCGATGAGACGCTGCATCGTTCCTGGGTCGTCGATCGTCCAGACGTGAACCGGCTTGTCGGCCCGGCGGGCCCGACGCAAACTGCGTTCGCTGACGACGGGGACACGGCCCTGTCGAATCGGGACCTGAAAGCAATTGGGGCCGTCGGGTACCCAGCCGGCCAGCCAACGGGCAATTTCGAGCGGACTCGCGCTCGTGCACACCGCGTTCCCCATGGCTCGGCGAACTCTGGCGAGTCGTCGATGGCTGAACGAGCCGATGCACACTTTGTCGGCAAGGCCACGTCTCCTGATCGCCTCGATCGTCGGATCGACGACGGCGTCGCTCTTGGTGTCGATGTTGAAGAAGCAGTCCGGAAAGGCGTCGAAGAGATCGTCGAGACGTGGGACCAGATGTTCGCCCCCGACGCGTGCCTCGGCGATTTCGTCCCACGACGCGTCGGCGATCACGGTCGGCACTCCGCAGGTGCGAGTCAGATCAGTGTCGTGGAAGGCCACGATCGTTCCGTCCTTGGCCAGGTGTACGTCGGTTTCGAGGTAGAGGAATCCGAGGGATCGCGCGTGAGTGAAAGCGGCGAGGGTGTTCTCGGGTGCCGCCCGTGTCCCGCCGCGGTGGGCGAAGCCGACGAACCCGCCGTCGGCGTGCGGTCGTAGGTACGGATGAAGCATCGAACTCACGGCTTCAGTATCGCTCGTCACTATGGTTTCGCCATGACGTCACGTTTCGAACCCGTCAACGGAACCGTCCGCCCCCTTCGAATCGCTGGTGAATCGTGGTCGGGCGACTCGTCGCACACGTTCGAGGTCATGTCCCCTTTCGACGGCTCGCAGGTGGGAATCGTGCCGTTGTGTTCGCCGGGCGATGTGGATCGAGCGGTGCAATCGGCCCGGGAAGGCCTGCGCAGAGGTCTCGTCCAGCACGAAAGAGTTGCCGTTCTCGAGCGAGCGGCGCGGGCCCTCGACGATCACCGCGAGGAATTCGCGCGGATCATCGCACGCGAATCCGCCAAGCCGATTCGTACGGCCCGCGTCGAAGTCGAACGAGCCGTGAGCACTTTGGGTTTTTCGGCGGCCGAAGCCCGACGATTGACGGGAGAGACGATTCCGCTCGAAGCGGCGCCGAGCGGAATCGGCAAGATCGGTTTCACGATGAGGGTGCCGATCGGGGTGGTCGGGGCGATTGCCCCGTTCAACTTTCCGTTGAACCTGGTGGTGCACAAGGTCGGACCGGCGATTGCCGCTGGCTGTCCGGTGGTTCTGAAACCGGCCTCTCAGACCCCCTTCTCCTCGATCGCCCTCAGTGAGTTGCTGATCGACGATTGTGGACTGCCGGCCGATTTCCTCCATGTCGTCACCGGAAGTGGGGGGATGGTCGGCAACGCGATCGTCGACCATCCCGATGTGGCACTCGTGACATTTACCGGATCGCCCGACGTCGGATGGGGAATTCGCGCCCGCGCTCCTCGTAAGCGCGTCGGACTCGAACTCGGCAACAACGCACCAGTGATCATCGAGCCCTCAGGGGATTGGCGAACGGCGGCGACGAAGATTCGACTGGCCGGATTCAGTCATGCCGGGCAGTCGTGCATCTCCACACAGCGAATATTCGTTCATACGTCGATCGCCGACGAATTCATCGACATGCTCGTCGAACAGGTGAACTCACTTTCGGTCGGAGACCCGATGGACGAAGCAACCGAGGTGTCTTCCTTGATCTCGGCAGCGGAGACCGATCGGGTGGTTGCGTGGATCGACGAGGCCCGGTCGGCCGGAGCGAGAGTCGTCTGTGGAGGTGTGGTCGGCGACCAAGGCGTACTCGCTCCGACGGTCCTGGTCGATGTCGATCCGTCGATGAAGGTCTGTTCACAGGAGTTGTTCGGTCCGGTCGTGGCGGTCGCGCGTTACGACGATGTGGACGAGGCGCTACGCCTCGCCAATGATTCGGCTTTCGGTCTGCAGGCCGCGATCTTCACGGCCGACCTGTCGACGGCGCTCACGGCAGTCCGGACGCTCGATTTCGGCGGGGTCCTGGTGAACGAGGTGCCGACGTGGCGCGCCGATCACCAACCGTACGGGGGAGTACGTGACAGCGGGAACACCCGCGAAGGTCCGGCTTACACGATTCGTGAGATGACGGAGCTGAAGATGGTGGTGATCGGGGACTAGATCGAACGTCCGGCGTTCTTCCAGTACTCGTCCTTCAGCAGGCGCTTGTACAGCTTCCCGGTGGGGTGTCGAGGCAGTTCGGGGCGGAAGTCGATCGATCGAGGGCACTTCACGTCGGCTAATTCGGAGCGACAGAAAGCGATGAGCTCCTGCTCGAGTTGCTTGGCCTCGGCGTCGGATCCCGGCATGGCCTTGGGCTGCACGACTGCTTTCACCTCTTCGCCGAAGTCGTCGTTCGGAACTCCGAACACGGCCACGTCGACGACCTTGGGGTGGGTCACGAGAACGTTTTCGGACTCTTGCGGGTAGATGTTCACTCCACCCGAGATGATCATGTAGGCCTTGCGATCAGTGAGGTACAAAAAGCCGTCGTCGTCGAGGTAACCGACGTCTCCGAGAGTGCTCCATCCCTTCGGGTGACGTGAACTCTTCGTCTTCTCGGGGTCGTTGTGGTACTCGAACTCGGCGCCACCTTCGAAAAAGATCGTCCCACTTTCGTACTTGGGTAGCTCTGCACCGTCGTCGCCGCAGATGTGAATGGTGCAGCCGATCGGCATACCGACAGTTCCCTGATGTGCCAACCACATGTCACTGTTGCAGTAGACGAAGCCGTTTCCTTCGGTTCCGGCGTAGTACTCGTGGATGATGGAGCCGAACCAGTCGATCATCTGCTTCTTGACCGGGATGGGGCACGGCGCCGCGGCGTGGATCACTGCTTGAAGCGACGACACGTCGTACTTGGATCGAACGTCGTCGTCGAGTTTCAGCATGCGAACGAACATCGTCGGAACGACCTGGCTGTGCGTCACATGATGAGTCTCGACGGCCTTCAGGTATTCCTCGGGGTCGAAGTGTTCCATTACCACTGCAGTGGCGCCGACACTCTGAGCGGCCATCGTGAATCGCAGTGGTGCTGCGTGATACATGGGAGCCGGAGAGAGATAAATGCTGTCGGGTGTGAAGCCGAAGAGCATGCCAAGGGTCGGGGCCACCGACGTGGCGGTCTCCTCGAGCGGTAGAGCCACGAACGGCTTGGTCACTCCCTTCGGCAAACCCGTGGTTCCCGACGAGTAGAGCATGTCGGTACCAGCGATCCGATCGGAGAGCGGAGTGGGCGGCTGCGAGGCGACTGCATTCTCGTACGACTCGTAGCCCTCGATGGTGCCGTCGAGCATCAAACGGAGCGCGACGTTGGGGGTATCGGTGACGATCTCGGCCGCTTGGTCAGCCTTGTACTTCGACGTGATGAACACCTTGGCCGCGCAGTCGTTGATGATGTACGACAGTTCCTTGCTGGTGAGTCGCGACGATGCTGCGGTGTACACGAGTCCGGCGTACTGGCAGCCCCAGAGAACTTCGAGGTAACGATCATGATTTTCCATGCACAGAGCCACGTGGTCTCCGGGTCGAAGGCCGGCGTTGTAGAACAAGTGCGAGAGGCGATTGGCCGCTGCATCGAGTTCGGCAAAGGTCTGTGTGTACCCGGAGCCGGTCATCACGAGGGCCGGCTTGTCGGGTGTCGTCGAGGTGTGAGCTCCCAGATACATGGCCAAAGGGTAGTAGGGGTACCCTCGACGAGGTGCAGTCGGCCGGACGTTCGTGGGACGAAGTCGAGATCGCCCGTGTGTTTCGTTCGACGGTCCGATCGAGCGACGTTCCACTTGCTGAATCGGCCTTCGCCATGGCTGCACTCGTCCGTTTGGCCATGGTCGATGCCGGCTTCGATGGCGGTCGTGTCGATCTCGACATGATCGGTCAACTCGCACGACTGGACGAACTGGCGGCGGCCGTCGAAGTTCCCACGTCTTTCGGCGTCGCCCGCGCTCTTTTCGAATCGGGGCGCTTTCGAGGGGACGCCGTCGATTACTACGACCCCCGCAATTCCTTCCTGGACGTGGTGCTCGACCGCGGCGTCGGTTTGCCGATCACGTTGTCCGTCTTGATGATCGAAGTGGCGGCTCGCGTGGGAGTCGACGTGCGCGGCATCGGCTTGCCCGGCCATTTCGTCGTGGGCGAGCTGGACGGATTGGCCCGCATCCCGGCTCGCTTCTTCGACCCGTTCCACGGTGGAGAGGCCCTCGACGCGACTGGCTGCCGAGAACTCGTGAGCCGCCTGGCCGGCGGACCGATCGTCATTCCATCGGAAGCTTGGTATCCGTCGTCGAACGTCGCGATCGTCGAAAGGATGCTGAACAATCAAAAGGCCTATTGGATGGCCCTCACGCGCACTGGTGATCTCAATGCGTCGAGCGTGCTCGGAGCCGTCATGTGGGCGAGGTCATGTCTGCCGAGTATCGGTGATCGCGAAAAAGGCGAGTGGTTGCGCGCCATCGCTCCGCTCAATTGAATCTCGATCGATCGAACGATCTTTGGTCGCCCGACTAGCCACTCGGTGAAACAGCCATCAGACTGAGAACATGATCGACCCTCAGATCAAGCGATGTCTCGGCCAGATGATGCACGGCGTCCAGGTGGTCGGTGCCACCCATGGTGGAGTTCGTCGCGCGTACACGAGCCATTGGGTGTCGCAGGTGAGTTTCGACGAACCCATCGTGATGGCCTCGGTGTCGCCCAAGCACGACACGTTTTCGCTCATCGCCTCGTCAGGAACTTTTGCGGTCTCGATCCTGGCCGGGGACCAGGTGGCCGCCGGCCAATATTTCTCGTACCCCGGTCGAAAGTTTCGACATGTCGCCGAGGAATTCTTGACGTCATGGGGTGACGATGGACTTCCGGTCGTGGTCGACGCAGTTGCGTGGTTGCGTTGCGAGATCTTCGACGACAAGAAGATGGCCGATCATCAACTTTTCTTCGGGCGAGTGACCGACGTCCTCGGCGGACGTTTGCGGGAGCCACCCCTCACGTATTCGAGTCGTCTCGGGTGGCGAATTGCCTCTGAGAAGGCGCGGGAACCCGGTATGTCGATCAGAGACTCTCTGCTCGAGCGTCTTACCGCATCGGGTGTGGCCGTCGACACGTCCGAGGATCTGGAAATCGACTGACCAAGAACGGCGGCGCAGATTGTCGTGAGGGGCGGTCGACGTCTACGACATCACCGGCGATGACGGTTCTGACTACATTTCTCCACGTCGGTTCCGTTCCTAAGGGGGATCCATGTCCACTGCCACCATCTCCGTGTCCGCTGACGAGGCCAGGGTCGCCGAGCTCGTCGACCGTCTCCTCTCGGAATTTCCGCCCGCTGCCACCGATCCGGCGACCTTCCTCGGAGCCCAGTTCGATCTCGGTCTTGCGTGGGTCCACTTCGACGAAGGGAATGGCGGACTCGGACTCAATCCGAAGCTGCAGCGATTGATCAACGAGCGCTTGTCAGCAGCCGGAGCCCCCAATCCCGTGGCGCGCAACCCCATCGGTCACGGCATGTGCGGTCCGACGGTCGCGGTCTGGGGATCGCCTGAGCAAAAGAAGCGATACCTTCGCCCGCTGTTCACGGGCGAAGAGGTGTGGTGCCAGCTCTTCTCGGAGCCCGGTTCGGGTTCCGACTTCGCCGGTTTGTCGGCCAAAGGGGTTCGGGACGGCGACGAGTGGATCGTGAACGGACAGAAGGTCTGGACAACTCTCGCTCATTTGTCACGATGGGGCCTCCTCATCGTTCGCACCGATTCCGAAGCGGTCAAGCACGCCGGCCTGACAGCATTCGTGGTCGACATGCAGGCGCCTGGAGTCGAGGTTCGACCTCTCTATCAGATCACTGGTGAAGCCGAATTCAACGAGGTCTACTTCACCGACGTGCGTATCTCGAACGCCGAAATGCTGGGGAACGTGGGAGACGGCTGGCGCGTGTCCCTCACGACTCTCATGAACGAGCGTGTTTCGATCGGTGGCGCGATTCCGCCCAAGGGTTCGGGGCCCATTCGCGATGCCGTGAAGGTGTGGAAAGGCTTGTCCGAGGACGCCCGCACTCCGGCGGCGCGCGATGAACTGATGTCGCTGTGGATCCGCGCCGAACTTCTTCGACTGACGAACATTCGGGCGTCGCAGATGCGCAAGATGGGCGACCCCGGACCGGAGGGTTCGATCGCCAAGTTGGCCATGGCCGAACTCAACAAAGACGTGTACTCGTTCGCCGTGACATTGCTCGGTGCCGACGGAATGCTCTTCCCGAGTGGGTATCAGATGATCCGTCCCGAACAGGCGATGGGACTAGAGAATCCACAAAAGGCTTTCCTGCGTAGTCGCGCCAACTCGATCGAGGGCGGCACGAGTGAAGTGATGCGCAACATCCTCGGCGAGCGGGTGCTCGGTCTCCCTGGTGACGTTCGCGTCGATCGTGACGTCGCATGGAGCAAGGTGCCGCGCAACTGATCAGCTGCCGGTGCCGAGAAGGGCGCCGACGAACAGAGCTGCGAGCGACGTGAGCAAACCGATCGCGCCTCCGAGGGCGAGGGCCAGTTTGGTCGTTCCGATCGAATGGATCGCCGCGCTCGCTCCGGCCACGACGGCCAGGACGATGTGCACGCCCACCGTGGCCTGATACGAGGTCGTCTGCTCGTTGATCGCGAGGTCGACGATGCTCCATATTCCGGTGACCACGAGAACGGCGAAGGCCGGCCAGGCGATCGAACCGAAGGCCCGAGCCGCCACGCGAGTGCTCTCTGGTGCCACTCGCCGAAGTCGCGGAACGAGACCGGCCATCACGATTTGGCCTCCGACCCAGATCGAGGCGGCAAGGACGTGCAGAAAAAGGCGGACGGTGTCGGCAGAGGGAGACAGCATGCGTCGAGCGTGTCAGATCACGAGCCGTCATGCCAGACGACACCGACGAGTCGTAGGTGTTCAGATCGACAACACGGCCAGGATGTCACTGGCTGCCAGGGCACGATCGTCGGCCGGAGGGCGACCCGAGAGGTCGGCCCCGCACATCACCGTGACGGCGATCTCGATCGCACTCTGCAACTCGCGCAGATTTCGGGGCGGCGGGAAGTACTCGTCCTCGTCGGTGAAATCGACCCTGTGGATTCCGCGATGGGGAGCGAGTCGAGCCACGACTTCGTTCACCACTTCCTCGGGAGCCGATGCTCCGGCCGTCACCCCCACGACGCCGGCAAGATCGTCAGGAAGTTCGCCGGCCTCATTGACCCGTAGCACTCGCGGACATCCAGCCTCTACGGCCAACCGTTCGAGGGCCCGAGTGTTGGACGAGTTCGCCGATCCGATCACGACGACGGCGTCGCACGACGGAACCATTTGCATGAGAGCCGATTGCCGATTGGTGGTGGCGAAGCAGAGGTCGCTACGCCCCGGCGTCCAGACGCTCGGGAAACGTTCTCGGACACGAACTGCGACCCCTTCCCAATCGCGATGAGACAAAGTGGTCTGGGCGAGCAGGGCGACGGGTTCGGTGAATTCGGGAAGACTGTCGACGTCGTCGACCGTCTCCACCCGTGAAATGGCCTGGGGGGCGACGGCCATCGTTCCGACCGCCTCTTCGTGACCTTCATGGCCGACGTACACGACCCGATAGCCCTTGCCGGCTCGCACCTTGACTTCGTGGTGCACTTTGGTGACCAAAGGACACACGGAGTCGACGACCACCGATCCTCGCCGGCGCGCTTCGGCGACTACCTCGGGTGCCGAACCGTGTGCCGACAGCATGATCGGTCGGCCGATGGGAACCGTCGACACATCGTCGACGAACACGACGCCGAGTTTCTCGAAACGTTCGACGATCAACTTGTTGTGGACGATTTCGTGAAAGCAGTACACCGGAGCGGGATACGAGCGAACCATCCATGCCAGAGCTTTGATCGCCATTTCGACGCCGGCACAGAATCCGCGTGGACTGGCCAGCAGTACGCGGTCGACGTCCATGGGACGAGGATAACGGTGCAGTCGTCGTCGGTAGCCTGGCCACATGTCGTATGGCCATCACGGACCACTTGTGGTGGCAGTCACGCCGGGCTCGGCGGCTGAGCGGTCGGGTATCCAGCCGGGAGACGAGGTTCTCACTCTCGATGGTGTGTCTCCACGCGACATCATCGAATGGCGTCTTTTGACCGATGTCGCCGACGTCGAGATCGAGATTCGCCGAGGAGGCGTCGAGACCACGATCGAGGTCGCCAAAGCGGAGGGAGAGCCCCTCGGAGCCGAAGTGGCGAGCGCACTGTTCGATCGGGTTCGGACCTGCGACAACCATTGTCCGTTTTGCTTCATCTATCAGTTGCCGCCCGGACTTCGTTCGAGCCTGTACGTGAAAGACGACGACTATCGGTTGAGTTTTCTGTACGGGAACTTCACCACCCTCACCCGCTTCACCGAAGCGGACCTCGAGCGAGTTGTGACCGAGGGACTGTCGCCGTTGAACGTGAGTATCCACGCAACCGATCCGTCGATTCGAGTCGACCTGTTGCGCAACAAGAGGGGCGCCACCAGTCTTCGGTGGCTGTCGGCACTTCTCGATCACGGCGTCACCGTGAACGGCCAGATCGTCGTATGCCCGGGAATCAACGACGGAGCAGTGCTCGAGGACACGATGGTTGGAATCCTCGACCGATTCTCAGGTTTGTCTCACGTGGCGGTGGTTCCACTCGGAATCAGTCGCTTCAATCGTGAGGAATCGATGCGCCTCCATTCGGTCGCTGAGGCCCGACAGGTGGTCGAGATCGTGGACGACTGGCAACAAAGGTTCCTCGAGGTGCTCGGTCGTCGTCTCGTGTTCGCGTCCGATGAGTACTACTTGATGGCTGGAATCCCATTCCCACCCGGTGAGACCTACGACGGCTTTCCGATGCACGAGGACGGAGTCGGAATGGTTCGAACGTTCGAATGGGAATTCACCGGTCGTCTCGAGTCGCCGACCGGGCCTCAGAGCGGATTTTTCGCCGCTATCGACGGGGCGCCAGCGGAGGGTTATCGAAGCGTCCGTAATCCGGCGGCAGACACTGGTCTTCGCGGTCGTACCTCGACTGGACTGTCGATTCGCCCGTCCCGGCGTGCCCCGGTTGCGATCCTGACGGGGGAGTACGGTGCTCGTGTGCTCGAACCCCTCGTCGCCTCGCTTGCGCGTCCCGACGTCAGAGTGGTTGCAGTGGCGAACGAGTTTTTCGGTGGCAACACTTCCGTGGCCGGTCTGATGGTCGGCTCGGACCTCGCTCGCGAACTCGAGCGCCAACCCGAAGGGCATCGTTACTTGCTTCCTGACGTCTGTCTCACCGACGGTCGTTTTCTCGACGGTACGTCGATCGACGACCTGCCTCGACCAGTCGAAGTCGTGCCGACGGACGGCATTGCTCTTCGTCGAGCCTTGGAGGTTTCGTCATGACGAAAACGGTGGAAGGTGGCGTCGATCCGACGGTTGTGATCGTCGGTCGTCCCAACGTCGGGAAGAGCACGTTGTTCAACCGCATCGTCGGCGAGCAGGCCGCGATCGTCGAGGATCGCCCGGGGGTCACACGCGACCGCAAGGAAGCGGCCGCAGAGTGGCTCGGTCATCATTTCGTTCTGGTGGACACCGGAGGGTGGTTGCCGTCGGGTTCGGAGCTCGAGGCGAAGGTCAGTCGACAAGTGGAGGCAGCAGTGCGTGCAGCGCATCTCGTTCTCTTCGTCGTCGACGGTTCCGTCGGCATGACCGACGAGGACGCATCGGTTGCAGCGTGGATCCGTCGTTCGGACGTTCCGGTTCTGCTCGTGGTCAACAAGGCCGACAACGATCGACGTGAAACCGATCGATGGGAATTCATGTCCCTTGGAGTCGGGGAGCCGTATCCGGTCAGCGCTCTGCACGGTCGTCGAGCCGGCGACCTTCTCGACGAGGTCGTGGCCCGTCTGCCCGACACGGTGGAGATCGACGTGGCCGAGATCGAAATCGACGAGGGAGAGAAACCACCGCGTGTCGCTCTCGTCGGTCGGCCCAACGTCGGCAAGAGCACGTTGTTCAACCGCTTGGTCGGAGAAGACCGGTCTGTCGTGCATGACATGCCCGGTACCACACGCGATTCGATCGACACCCTCGTCGAGACCGAGGACGGTCCTGTGATCTTCGTCGACACCGCCGGTATGCGTCGTCGATCACGTATCGACGATTCCGCCGAGTATTACTCACTCGTTCGAGCTCTTCGAGCGGTGGACGACGCCGATGTTGCGCTGCTCGTCATCGACGCAACTGAAGGAGTCACCGCTCAGGATCAGCGTCTGGTCGAGCGAATCGACGCGTCGGGCTGCCCGATCGTGGTGCTCTTGAACAAATGGGAGCTGGTCGCGACGGGGGAGGATCGAGCACATGTCGAGTCCGAAGTTCGCCGCAAGCTGCATTTCCTCGACGATCCCCCGGTGCTCAAAATCTCGGCCCTCACGGGAAAGGGTGTGCACAAGCTGCGTCCCGTCTTGCAGGAGTCGATCACGCAGTATCACCGGCGTGTGCCCACCCGCGACGTGAACAAGGTGATTGCCGCAGCCCAGCAACGTCAGCCGGCGGCGGGTGGTGCTCGCGTGATGTATGCCTTGCAAGGAGCGACCGATCCGCCCACGTTCACTCTCTTCGTCAATCGCGAGATCGCTCAGCCCTACCTGCGGTATCTCGAACGCAGTATTCGCGAAGCGTTCGGTTTCGGATCGACACCTATCAAGATTCGCGTTCGCAAGAGGAACGAGTGACGTGCCTTTTTGCGAGGATTGTGCGAAGTATTGGGCGCCCAGTGCCATGGGATCGGATGGATCGTGTCCGTCGTGTGGGCGCCACCTCGACGGACCGGCGATCGCGTCCACGACTCCGCGTCCTCGGGTGACCGCTGACGATCTCGATCTGAAGAAGTTGGCCGGTCAACAAGGCGACGATCCGTCAGCCCCCTGGCACTTCAAACTGCTCGTCACTGGGGTGGTGGTGTACGTCGGATGGCGCATCGTCGACCTCTTCGTCTGATCGGGCGGTAGAGTTCGACCGCCGTTCTCTCATGGGTGCGGTCACATAGCGGGCTGTGGCGCAGCTTGGTAGCGCGCTTGACTGGGGGTCAAGAGGTCGCAGGTTCAAGTCCTGTCAGCCCGACGAGAAGCACGTGAGGACGAAGGGAGTGGCGACTACCGTGGTCGCCATGGCCGCCACTCCCTCGTCCACGGCGACGCTCTCTGAGTCGGCGTCGAAACTCCTGCTGGCGGAATTCGGTGTTCCGATGGCTCCTGAGGAAACGGTGCCCGATGCCGACTCGGCGATCGAGGCCGCCGTTCGTCTCGGTTTTCCGGTCGTGGCCAAGTTGTGTGGTGACGCAATCGCCCACAAGACCGAGCGCGGACTGGTGCGCTTGCGGTTGGCGGACGAAGCCGCAGTACGGACCGCAGCCATCGATTTGCTCGCGTTGGCCCGACCCGAGGACGGAGACGTGTCGGTTCTTGTTGCTCCGATGGTGACCGGAAACCGAGAACTCATCGCCGGGGTCGTACGAGATCCGCAGTTCGGTGCAAGCGTGATGCTCGGCGTCGGCGGAGTGCTGGCCGAGGCGGTGGCCGATGTCGTGTTCAGGCCGGCTCCACTCGACGCCGTCACGGCGCACGAGATGATCGATGGCTTGGCCACACAGAAATTGCTCGGCGCATTTCGTGGTGAAGCGCCCGTCGATCGCGACGCGCTGGCGGCCGTACTCGTCGGTCTCGGTCGAGTGGCCGCCGAACGCCCCGATGTGGTGAGCGTCGACGTGAATCCGTTGATCATCGCTGGCGATGGACAGCCCGTCGCCGTCGACGCGCTCGTCGAGATCGGCGACGTTGCTCGAACGGTCTCGGTGGCCCGTGAACGTCCGAGCGATGCCCAGTTCGCCGCGTTGTTCGAGCCTCGGGGAGTTCTCGTGACCGGCGCGTCCACCCACCCGGGAAAGTTCGGCTTCGTGTCACTGCACAACTTGTTGGCGTCGGGCTACGAAGGAGCGGTCTTCGGGACGAATCTTCAGGGGGAAGAGGTCCTCGGAGTACGTACGGTCGCCGATATCGATGCGCTGCCCGACGGCGCCATCGACCTCGTGTTCGTGTGTACGCCAGCGTCGGCCAACCCCGACCTGCTGCGGGCCTGTGCCCGCAAAGGGGTCAGAGCTGCCTTCCTCACCTCGGCCGGGTACGGCGAGGCCGGGGAGGAAGGGCGTCGAGCGGAGGCCGAGCTCGTGGCGTTGGCCGACGAACTCGGCATTTTGCTGGCTGGTCCGAACGGTCAGGGCGTGGTCAGTACGCCGGCGAAGTTGTGCGCACAGATCGTTGCGCCTTATCCGCCGGCCGGTCGTATCGGCGTGGCGAGCCAGAGTGGCAACTTCGTCTCGTCGTTCATGAATTACGCGCGAGCCACCGGCGTCGGTATCAGTCGCGCGGTGTCGGCCGGGAACGCGGCTGCGGTCACGGTGGCCGACTATCTCGACTATTACGCAGATGATCCGGCCACTGCTGTCGGCTTGGCCTACCTCGAAGGAATCACCGACGGCCGTTCTCTCATGGAACGTCTGGCATCGGTTGCGCGTCGCAAACCTCTCGTTTTGGTGAAAGGTGGCGCCACCGAGGGAGGAGCACGGGCCGCGGCGTCGCACACCGGGGCGCTGGCAGCCGACGACAAGGTGTTCGATGGTTTCTGTCGAGCGGCCGGAATCACTCGCGCCTCGACGGTGGAAGAGGCGTTCGAAGCTGCCGCGACCTTCGCCACTCAACCCCTCCCAGAGGGTCCGAATGTGGTGATTCTCACGACTGCTGGAGGTTGGGGAGTGGTGACTTCCGACGCTTTGACACGTGAGGGAATTCTGAATCTGATCGAGTTGCCCGAGGATCTTCGGGCAGCGATCGACGCCAAACTCCCGCCACGGTGGAGTCGGAGCAATCCGGTCGACTGTGCCGGTGGTGAAACTCGCGACACGATTCCCGAAGTCATGGAGATCATCGCAACCCACCCCGAGGTGAATGCAGTGGTGTACCTCGGTCTCGGGATCCAGGCCAATCAGGCTCGCATGATGCGTGAGGGGCGCTTCTATCCCGATCACGGCCTCGAGCGCATCGTTGCCTATCACGAGCGACAGGACCAGCGATTCGCCGAAGCCGCCGACGAGCTGTCGACGCGCACCGGCAAACCGATTCTGGTGGCCACGGAATTGGCTGTGGCCGACCCGTCGAACGCCGGACCGGCGGCAGTACGGGCGACCGGTCGTTTGTGTTACCCGTCGGGGAATCGAGCGGTCACAGCCCTCGGGCACCTGTACCGCGCGGCCGAGTATCGGCGTCGCCGAGGTTCGTGATGACGGCCTCTGGCAGCAGGTCGCCGTCTGGACGTCGACCGCCACGACGGACCGTCCCAGCCGCCAATCCCATCGCGACGTTGCTTTTCGTAGCGGCTTTTCCAGCCGTGGTCCTGTTCGGTGTGTGGCAGTACGCCCAATCGCACGATGGAAGTGACCCGCCGGGTCCGGACGTCGTGGCCGAACTCCCTGATTCGACTCCAGTCACCCCAGTGCTCTCGGCTCGGCGTACACCAGATGTGTTGGCTCGTGAGACATCGCTCACGGCGTTCGAGAATTCGTTGCGGCCCCTAGGAGGTGCGGTGCTGCCCGGTTCGTGCGCGGCTGTCGACGTCGACGGAGTGCTCGCACTGTCCGACGGTCTCGACACACCGGTCATTCCGGCGAGCACATTGAAGGCGGTCGTGGCAGCGGTTGCTCTCGAGGTGCTCGGCCCGCAGTACACGTACACGACTCGGGTGTTGGCCGATGTTGTAGCGGGAACCGTCGGCTCGCTCTATCTCGTGGGTGGAGGCGATCCACTTCTTGCGTCGTCGTGGTATCCCGACGACGCTCGTTACGTCCGCTATCCACAGCAGCCGGCGACGTCGCTCGACGCCCTCGCTGATGCGGTGGTGGCGGCCGGTGTCACTCAAGTCAATGGAAACGTGATCGGTGACGGGTCTCGCTACGATGCCGAGCTCTATCCGCCGACCTGGCCCATTTCGTTTCGCGCCGTGGAGGGTGGTCCGATCGGTGGTCTGGTCGCCAATGACGGTGCGGTACTGGGGGTTGGAGTCCGGGGCAACGATCCCGCTCTCGGAGCAGCCGAAGAGTTCGTCCGTCTCCTACGCGAGCGGGGAGTCACCGTGATCGGGCAAGCGACGTCGGGCCGGGCTCCAGGCGAACCGGCAGCCATTGCATCGGTCACCTCGGCACCGTTTTCGGAAGTGGTTCGAGAGCTGCTCACCAACTCCGACAACAACACGGCTGAGATGGTGTTGAAAGAGATCGGATTTGCCACGCGACAAGCCGGGTCGCGTTCCGCGGGCGTCACGACCGTCGTCGAAACGCTCACCCGATGGGGAGTATCGACAGACGGGCTCCAGATCGTGGACGGATCGGGTCTGTCTCGCGAGAACACGTTGACGTGTCGCACGATGCTCGATGTTCTCGACCGCTTCGACGAGACGTCGATCTTTGCGCAGTCGCTGCCGGTAGCCGGGCGAACCGGGACCATGGCCACATATTTCGTCGGTGATCCGATGGAAGGTCGTCTGATCGCCAAGACGGGATCGCTCACCGGGGTGAAAGCCCTAGCCGGATACCTACCCGTCGACGGAGGTGGTCTCGTCTCGTTCGCCGTGATGCTGGTGGGCGACGGCGTGTCAGACGATGCCGGGTTCCGACCGATATGGGAGGGATACCTCTCCGACGCGTTGGCCACGTATCCGGCGGGGCCGACGTCCGACAGGCTCGGGCCGGCCGCGGCGCGCTGATCCCACGTCATGTCGAATGCCCGGCGCGTGCCGATGTTCCCTCTCGGAACTCCACTCCTCCCCGGTTCGCTCCTTCCACTTCACGTCTTCGAACTTCGGTACCAGATCATGATGGACGACGTCATGGCTCGAGAGCCCCACGAATTCGGTGTGGTCATGATCGAACGGGGCTACGAAGTGGGTGGGGGAGACGTGCGCGCCGGAATCGGGACGGTTGCACTCGTCGCAAGAAGTGAAGAGGTCGACGACGGCCGTCGCATGGTGCAGGCCGTCGGAACGAGTCGAATTCGCGTCGTCGAATGGCTAGCTGACGATCCGTATCCGATGGCCCTGGTCGACGACTGGCCGATCGACGAAGCGCATGATGACGCGCACGATCTCGAGAAGCAACTCGACGAGCAGGTCGAGCGTTTTGTGGCACTGGTTCGTCGATTCGACGAACGGGCGCCGTCGATCGACACGCGCGCCGACGACGAGAGGCTCATTGCCTACGTGTACCGGTTGTCATCGAGTCTTCCTCTCGGCCCGGCCGATCGCCAGGCCATCCTGTCGGCGTCCTCGAGTCTCGATGCCACTCGTCGGCTCGTCACGGCGATCGACGACCTGGATGCGCTGGTGAGATTCCGGGCTGGTCTCGATGCGTCCGACGGATAGGTGTGCCGAGGGCTCGGCGTCACGGTGCCATTCGTTGTCGTCGCTGCTAGAACGTGAGGGTGGCTGATCGAGTGAGGCGAGAGCGAGCCGGGGTCTCCGACGTCGTCGACGTCGTCAAGGAGTACGCCCGCCAGGAGACTCTCGGACCATTATCGGGGGCCGGCCGCTGGCTCGCCCTTGGTTCGATCGGCTCCGTCCTACTCGGCCTGGGTTCGATCTTCGTGCTGCTCGGCTCTCTGCGGTTGCTGCAGACCGAGACGACGGCATTCGACGGCGCGTGGAGCTTCGTGCCGTATCTCGTCGTGCTTGCAGTGGCGATCGGACTCACCGTCGCCACCTTGGCCCGTGTGAAGAAGGCGACTCTCGGAAAGGAACCACGCCATGACTCGAAGTGAGCGGATCACTCGCGACGACATCGAGAAGAAGCTACGTGGACTTCAAGGCGAGGTCGCCGAGAAGGTGGAGGATCGCAAAGGTGCCCTGACGACGGTTGCCGTGGCGGCCGGAGTCGCCGTGGTGATCGTCGTGTTCCTGGTCGGACGTCGAAGTGGACGACGCCGCTCGACCATGGTCGAGATTCGTCGACTCTGAGCCGAAGTGTTCGCTCTTCTTCGATCTCGCAGTCTGCGCAAGGGCTTCCTGCGTGGTAGCCGAGTGTGGTCGGCGATCGGGGTGGTCGTGTGGGGTGTGCATCTCGTCCGCCGTGCAGTCGGCCGTCGTCCCGAAGTCGTCACGACCGAGACCATTCGACCGGGCCGATCGATCGTGGTGTCGTCAGTCGAGCGAAAGAATCGCCACTCGTGATCGTCGTGCTTCGTCATCCACGTCGTGAGATCCGAATCGAAGGATCGAGACGGGTTCACGCTCTACTCGCTGAACTCGAATTGACGCGCGAAGCTCACCTCGTGATCCGCAATGGGACTCTCGTTCCAGGAGACGGCCTGCTCGAAGCCGACGACACCATCGAGATCAGACCCGTCGTGTCGGGAGGCTGAACCGATGAAGTGTCGCACCTGCCGTGGTCCGGCAGTGATCGATCTGCCTCGTCACAACGCCAATTTCTGCGCCGAGCACTTCTTCGAGTTGTGTCGGCGCCAAGTGACCAAGGCGATCGACGAGCATGCGATGTTCGGAACCGACGATCGCATTCTCGTTGCAGTGTCCGGCGGTAAGGATTCGCTGGCGGTCTGGGACATGCTCGTCGAACTCGGGTACCGGGCCGATGGCTACTACATCGCACTCGGAATCGGTGACTACAGCGAAGAATCACGCGAGATCACGGAACGGTTCGCTGCCGAACGGGGACTCGCGTTACGTATCGAATCGCTTCGTGATGATCACGGATTCGACGTTCCGACGGCGGCCAAGGTCACCGGGCGCGTCCCGTGTTCGGCATGCGGCCTGAGCAAGAGGCACCTTTTCGATCGCGCGGCGCGTGAGGGCGGATACGACGTGGTGGTGACCGGACACAACCTCGACGACGAAGCCGCAGTGCTGTTCGGCAACGCCTTGCGTTGGGATGTCGAGTACCTGGCTCGTCAGACCCCGGTTCTCGAGGCCGGTGATGGCTTCCCGAGGAAGGTCAAACCCCTCGTGCGTCTGTCCGAACGCGAGACGGCAGCCTGGTGCATTCTGCGGGGGATCGACTACGTGATCGAAGAGTGCCCTATGGCTGCCGGAAATCGGCACCTGCAGTACAAGGAACTCCTGAACGCGTTGGAGGAGAAGTCGCCGGGATCGAAGGCAGCGTTCTACTCCGGATTTCTCGACCGGATGAGCCCACTCCTTGCCGACGATCGACGTCGCGACGTCCTGCATCGATGCGTCCATTGTGATTCTCCGACCGGGGGCGAGAGCGAAGTGTGCGCCTTTTGTCGCCTGGTCGAACGAACGCGCGGCCAAGAGGCGGTGCCGGTCGAGATGCTCGTCAAGAAAAAGTCGCGTTCGCGCACCTCCCGTCGGGGAGACTGACGGGACCGTCGGTATCCACCTGGGATCCACCAAGAGATTGGGCTTCATGACTGTGTTCGAATACGGAGACAAGGCACTGCTGATCGACAGCAAGCAGCGGCGCTATTTGGTCACCCTCGCGGAAGGTGGCGAGTTCCACAGTCATGCCGGATTTATTCCTCATGCTGAGATCGTGGGTCGAGGGGAGGGTCGGCGTCTGGAATCGACACGAGGTGCGCGCTACATCGTGCTGCGGCCGACTCTCGAGGACTTCGTGATCGAGATGCCACGTGGGGCCCAAGTGATCTACCCGAAGGACCTGGCGCCAATTCTGATGATGGCCGACATAGCGCCGGGGGTGCGGGTTCTCGAGAGCGGAGTCGGTTCGGGTGCCATGTCGATGTCTCTCCTTCGAGCTGGTGCTCAGGTGACCGGCTACGAACTCCGTCAGGACTTCGCTGATCGAGCGGTCGCCAACGTGAAGTCGTTCCTCGGGGCCGACGCCCTCGATCGCTATGACGTTCAGGTGCGGGATTGCTACGAGGGAATCGACTCGTCACTGGCCGGCGTGATCGATCGTGTGGTCCTCGACTTGCCTGAGCCCTGGCACGTGGTGCCTCACGCCGAGACGGCGTTGCGACCGGGGGGAATCCTGGTCGCCTACACCCCTTCGATCACGCAGGCCGCCGAAACGCGGCGTGCCATGGCGAATCCGCGGTGGACGACGACGCGCACCATGGAGGTACTCCATCGAGGGTGGTACATCGAAGGAGCGGCAGTTCGGCCCGACCACCGCATGGTGGCTCACACGGGTTTTCTCACCGCCGGACGGTTACTCGACGCCTGAGACGTCGATGGCTGTGTCGATCAGGGTTCGATGAAGATGCACTCGCCGGGGCATTCCTCGGCGGACTCGATCACTCCGTCGAGCTGACCATCGGGGATCTCGGCGAGTCCATCGGCTCCCTGAGGGTTGCCCTTGGCGGTCGCAAAGATCTTGTCGCCCTCTTTGACGTAGGCAAGACCGTCGTCGAGAAGAGTGAAGACGTCAGGTGCGATTTCCTCGCACAGACCGTCGCCGGTGCAGAGATCCTGATCGATCCAGACCTTCATAGTTCTCGTGCTCTCCTCGTGTCGACGGGCCCGGGGGCGCTCGTTGGCAAGTGTTGCGTCTGGCACTTTCGTACCGGCTCCGGAGAATCTTACACAGAGGGGTCCGTCGTCGCACTGTCGGCTGGTGCGGTGTAGGTTGCCGACCAGGAGGTCTCGATGGCTGCCGACGACAATCGACCCGTCCCCGACTCCGACGACGATCTCCGGCGACGGCTGGCCGATGTGCCGGTTCGCCTGCGTCAGATGGAGGAGCGCCTGCTCGAAACCAAGGGACAGCTCGCCCAAGAGATCGCGAAGAACGAGAAACTGAGTTTCACGTTGCGCGAGGCCCGTGAGCACATTGCGAATCTCCGCGACGAAGTCGACAAGTTGTCGCAGCCTCCGTCGGCCTACGGCGTGGTGGTGGGGCGCAATGACGACCGTACGGTCGACGTGCTGTCGAGTGGCCGCAAGATGCGTGTCAACGTGCACCCCGACATCGAGGTCGACGACGTCGACCTGGGTTCCGAGGTCGTGTTGAACGAGAGTCTGAATGTGATCCTCGTGCGAAGGCCCGAAGGTTTCGGCGACGTCGTGACGATCAAAGAAGTCCTGGAGGATGGGATCCGGGCGATCGTCGTCGGTCGGGCCGACGAAGAGATGGTGTGCGAATTCGCCGATTCGTTGCGCGGAGCCCGTCTGCGGACCGGTGACTCGGTGCGGCGGGACGAGCGATCCCACATGCTCGTCGAGAAGTTGCCCCGACCCGAGGTGGACGAGCTGCTCCTCGAAGAGGTCCCCGACATCAGCTACGGCGACATCGGGGGTCTCGACGAACAGATCGAGCAGATCGCCGACGCCGTCGAATTGCCGTTCCTTCACCAAGATCTGTTCGCCGAGTACCGCTTGCCGGCTCCGAAGGGAATCCTTTTGTACGGGCCGCCGGGATGCGGCAAGACACTCATCGCAAAGGCGGTGGCGAACAGCCTGGCCCGAAAGGTGGCGGCCGCCACCGGAGACGAAAAGGGTCGCAGTTACTTCATCAACATCAAGGGTCCGGAACTGTTGAACAAGTACGTGGGCGAAACCGAACGGCAAATTCGCCTCGTATTCCAGAGAGCCCGGGAGAAGAGCGAAGAAGGGTGGCCGGTGATCGTCTTCTTCGACGAGATGGATTCGATGTTTCGCACTCGAGGAACCGGAATCTCGTCGGACATGGAGTCGACGATCGTGCCTCAACTCCTGGCCGAAATCGATGGTGTCGAAGGACTGCGCAATGTGATCGTGATCGGAGCGACGAATCGCGAAGATCTGATCGATCCGGCGATTCTGCGCCCGGGTCGACTCGACGTCAAGATCAAGATCGAGCGACCGAGTGCCGATGCCGCCCGTCAGATCTTCGGTAGGTACCTCACCACTGACCTTCCGGTCTCCGAAGCCGAAATCACCCAGGCCGGATCGATCGACGCAGCTGTCGCGCACATGATCGACGCCACGGTCGACGAGATGTATCGCGATGATCCAGCCAATCGATTCCTCGAAGTCACCTACGCCAATGGGGACAAAGAGGTCCTCTTCTACCGAGACTTCGCCTCCGGTGCCATGCTCGAGAATGTGGTCCGTCGAGCCAAAAAGGTGGCCATCAAACGCTTCATCGGCGGCGGCGAGAGGGGTATTTCGACGAGCGACCTGCTCGAATCGATCCGTCAGGAGTTTCGCGAACACGAAGATCTCCCCAACACCACCAACCCCGACGACTGGGCGAAGATATCGGGCAAGAAGGGTGAGCGAATCGTCTTCATCCGCACCTTGGTCGACGAAGGTCGCGAGCCGTCAGAGCTGTCGGGTGGTCGGGCGATCGAGCGTGCCGCAACCGGTCAGTATTTGTAGGTCGGACGTCTCATGGCGATCCCCAAGGTCTGTGGAATCGAAACCGAGTACGGAATCCTGGTGAGAGGGGCCGATCCCAATCCGGTGGCCGCTTCGTCGATTCTCATCAATTCCTACGTCGCAGCTGCGCATCGAATCGATTGGGACTTCGTCGACGAGCATCCCGGCCAGGATGCGAGGGGTTTTTCGTGGGAAGAATCGTTGGCCCCCGATGTCGAGCCGCAACTGGTGAATGCCGTCCTCACCAACGGGTCGCGCTACTACGTCGATCACGCTCATCCCGAAATCTCCACCCCCGAATGCCGGAGCGCGAGTCAGGCGACTCTTTACGACCGGGCAGCCGAAGAAATCGTTCGCCGGTCGATGTCGCTCGCTCGATCGGTCATGCCCGAAGGCGCCGAACTACTCCTGTACAAGAACAACAGTGACGGCAAAGGAAACAGCTACGGGTGTCACGAGAACTACCTGCTCGATCGCGGCGTTCCGTTCGGTCGCCTCGTCAGCGAGATCACACCACATTTCGTCACCCGTCAAGTCTTCATCGGAGCTGGCAAGGTCGGATCGGAATTTCCTGGTGACTCTCCATCCGATGTCGCGTTCCAGATCAGTCAGCGGGCCGATTTCTTCGAGGAGGAGGTCGGACTCGAGACGACTCTGAAGAGGCCAATCGTCAACACACGTGACGAGCCGCATTGTGATCCGCTCAAGTACCGACGTCTGCACGTGATCGTGGGCGATGCGAACATGTCCGAGGTCGCCACATTCCTCAAGCTCGGAACAACATCTCTCGTCCTGGCGATGATCGAAGACGGGGCGATCGACCGCGATCTGTCGTTGGCCGATCCGGTGAGAGCGATCCGTGAGGTGAGCCATGATCCGACCCTTCGTCAGACTGTCTCTCTGCGTAACGGCAAGAGAATGTCCGCTCTCGATGTCCAGTGGTCGCTTCTCGAGATGGCTGAGCGCTATGCGTCGTCGC
>Ga0181585_10001343_pt1 | contig 21434 bp, 29 predicted proteins | sample 071ome_29_FD_132469 | JGI IMG/M metagenome (GOLD analysis project Ga0181585, IMG submission 132469) | Coastal salt marsh microbial communities from the Groves Creek Marsh, Skidaway Island, Georgia - 071407BT metaG (megahit assembly) | ecosystem: Environmental > Aquatic > Marine > Intertidal...
ACAAATGAAAGATAAATATCCAGATAATTGTGAATTAGAGTGGTCTTTCTGTAAATATTTATGGGAAGCGCATCCTAAATTACCATTAATAAATATAAATAATCTTGAGCGATTAATTACATAAAAAAAATAAAATATATTATATAAATGAGTCAAAAACGTGCAATATATGGATTAAGAAAGAAAAGTGAAATAGAAGAAGTTATAAAAAAACATAAAATTATTGTAGTTAAAATAGAAGCAACATGGTGTGGTCCATGTCAGCGAATGAAGCCATTATTCGCAGAGAATGTAAATAAATTACCAAATAGTGTAGCTGTAGTTATTATAGATTTAGATCAATCACCTGAATTAAAAAGATATTTTAGAGTTCAAGCAGTTCCACTTTTATTAAATATTGTTGACGGTGAGGTAAAAGATATAACTAATTCAGGAAATTTTGAAGATGTAAATTCATTTTTTAAAAAAACTGTAAATCGTATTTAATAATAAAAAAAAATCATAAATTTTTATAATGGAAACTTTGGACCTTGATATAGAAAATTATGATTTAGAAGATATATTAAATCTTTTTAAACTAGATTATCATTTTACAGAAAATAATTTAAAAGAAGCATATAGAATTGTTTTAAAAACACATCCTGATAAATCAGGTTTAAAAAAGGAAATTTTTTTATTTTTTAAAACCGCATATTCAATTTTAAAGAAAATTTATTATTTTAGAAATAGAAAACAAACATGTACGCATACAAATGAATATGTTATAGAAAAAAATAAAGAGCATGAATTATTGCTTAGAAAATTAGATGGTAAAAGTGTAAAGGAATTCAATAAATGGTTTAATGAAATGTTTGAAAAAAATAAAGTATCCGATGATGATTTTGATAAAGGATACGAAGACTGGTATAGAAATGGAGAAGTTAAAAATGTTGAAAAAGTATCATCTATGAGGGATTTTGGAAGAGTATTTGAAAATAAAAAGAAAGAATGTAAATCTTTAGTAGTAAGAAAAGATATATCAGAATTACAAAATAATAATGGTTATAGCTTAAGTCGAGAAGCACCAAATGAATACAGTTCAGATTTATTTAGTAAATTAAAATATGAGGATTTAAAAAAAGCACACACAGAAACAGTGGTTCCTGTTACTAGAGAAGATTTTAATAATAAAAAACAATTTAATAGTGTTGATAATTATAGACGTTATAGAGAACAACAAAATACAAAAGCTCCTTCTCTAGAGCAGAGTAAAAGATTATTACGACAAAAACAAGAAAGTATGAACGAGGTTGATTCTAGAAGAATATACAATATTTTAAAAAGAGATGAGGAAGTGGAAAGAGCAAATATAAAATGGTGGGCTAATTTAAGACAATTAAAAAATTAATAAAATAAAATAAGTATTATATATAATATGTATCGTTATGTTGGAGCTTTTGTTTTGTTAACAGTGTTAGGTGCATTGTATGAGAAATATAGAGTAAAATTTGTACCTGATGAAGAATTAGAAAAATATGACTTAATAAAAAAATATCTTTTAAATGGAAATAAATATTTAGGTGGAAAGCCTATTTTATGGGTACATTCTAAACACAATATTAATGCAAGAAATTGGAAAAATTTTGGGTCTCGTAATAGTGATAATTTAAATCAACCATATATTTTATCATGTATTGAAACTATTGTAAAACATTGTGGTAATTCATTTCATGTATGTTTGATAGATGATAAATCATTTACTAGATTACTGCCAAATTGGGATATAGATATATCTAATTTAGCTAAACCAGTAAAAAATCATATTAGAAAATTAGCAATAGCTAAATTATTATATACATATGGAGGTCTACAAATACCTGATTCAACAATTATAGTTAAAGACTTAATTGATTTGCATAATAACTTATTATCAACAACTGATTGTTATATAGGTCAGAAAGTTAGTAGAAATATAATGTCTACATATACATCATTAACACCTAATTTAGAATTAATTGGATGTTCGAAAAATAGTAACTGTATAAATGAATATATTAAATATCTCGAGTTATTAAACAGTAGAGATTACACAAATGAAGTTGAATTTGAAGGTAAATTAGAACGTTTTATTAATAAGTTATGTGTAAATGGCAAAATGAAGAAGGTTGACTGTAAAATTTTTGGTGCTAAAAATAAAAAAAACGAAGATGTAATAATTGATATGCTAATGAGTAAAACATACATTGATTTTTGTACCAGTTTACATGGTATTTATATTCCAGCTGATATGCTATTAAAAAGACCTAAATACGGATGGTTCTGTAGATTATCGCAACAACAATTAAAAAATTGTGATAATAATATTGCAAAGTGGTTAATTATAGGTCAGAATTAAAATAAATATTATAGGTTATTTCATAAGATGATTTATCATATTTAATATTTGATGCAAATGCAAAATGATGATATTTACATATTTGTCTTATTATTGTAATAAAATTTTTATAATTCATTTTTCTTGTAATATATTTTTGCTTAGAAGAATAATAATATGGTTTTACTAAATCTAAAAATGGTTGAATATTTTCATTAAATACAGCTGCTTTAAAATGAGTTTTAGAAAAAAAATAATAGTTAGATTTTTCTGTAGAATTTACTTTTAAAAAATCAAATAATATATTTTTTGGTATAGAATCTCTAAAAATCTGACTACTCATATTATATTATAAATATAATAAAATTAAATATTATTTATTAAATCATTAGTAATAAATGTTAGTTCTATTTCATTTTCATGTAATGTATGAAATAATGAAATATATCTACAGATAATAGATATTGTTTTATATTTTTCATCTTCATTTAATATTGATGTTATTTTTATAAACTGAAAATAGCTATCTAAAATATCCATTACTGAATACCCTTTTTCAAAAATATTATAAATAATTTTAACAGAATTCTTTAGTGATTTATTTGTAAACCATTCTTTTGTATACTTTTGTAGATCAAAATAGCTAATATTAGTACATATTTCTTTTGCTTTATTTATAGTTATTTTTTCATCTAATAAATTAAATTTTTCCATATAATTAATGAGTAGTCGTAATGAATTATTGCATACATTTAAAATAAAATCCTCTGCTTTTTCACTAATAAAAATTTTTTCATTACTTTTAATTTTACTTAAAATTTTTTTTAACATTTCTTTAGTAGCTGGTTTTAATTTAATAAGTGTAGTGCGTGATTGTAAACTTTCGACTACTTTTTGTGTGTTACAACATGATGCTATAAAATTTACATTATGGCTATATTTATCTATGCAATTTCTAAAAACTTGTTGACTCTGTTCGTTAATAGTATCTATATCGTCTAATACAATAAATTTTTTTTTCCCTGATATTACTGATGGAGTTCTACAAAATGTTTTAACCTCATTTCTATAGTATGATATACCTTGTTCTTGTAAATTATTAATATATAAAACATTTTCTCTAGGGATTATTTCCATATTATAATATTCTCTAATAGTTGCATCAAGTAGAGATGATTTGCCACAACTAGTATTACCAATTAGAAGTATATTAAGTGTATCCATTCTAATTAATGTGTTAAGAAGATGTTTATATTCATCATCAATTATAAAATCTTTATAAAATTTTGGCTTGTATTTTTTTAAAAATGGTTCATTCATTTATTTAATAAATAGAGTAATATTTAATATTATTTGTTTTGTTTATTATTAACTTCCCAAGTATTTTTATTATTTCTATATTTTTTATCATGAGTCCAGTTTTTCTTTTTTGAATTAATTTTAATATAATTATTTTTAATAATTCTTTTATGAATATTTGATTTTTTTACTGTATTAATAAATTTTTTCATTTATATTATTAATACATAATAAGTATTTAAATTTTATACATGAGAATATAATATATGCAAAATTATTATGAAATATTAGAAGTAAATGAAAATGCTTCTCAGGAACAAATAAAAAAAGCATTTAGAAAAGCTTCCTTAAAAAAACATCCTGACCGGGGAGGTAATAAAGAAGAATTTCAAAAAATAAATACTGCATATCAAATTTTAGGTGATGCTGAAAAAAAGCGAAAATATGATATGGAAAGAAAGAATCCATTTATGAGAAATAATGGTGGTTTTAATATAAATCATAATCATCCAGATGAAATTTTTAAGATGTTTTTTGGGGGTCAAGGCGGAATGCCTTTCGGATTTAACGGATCACCCAACGTACAAATTTTTCAAAATGGGAGACCTGTTAATATTAATGCGTTAAGAAAACCATCTCCAATATCTAAGACAATTAATATAACATTAGAAGAAGCATATCAAGGTATAAATAAACCAATAGAAATTGAAAGATGGATACAGAGTGACGGTATAAAAAAAGTTGAGAAAGAAAAAATTTATATACCTATTCCTGCAGGTATTGATAATCAAGAAATTATTGTATTACGAAACAAAGGAAATATCTTAAATGATAATAATAGAGGCGATATTAAAATATTTATAAATGTAACAAATTCTACTAATTTTATTAGAGATGGACTTAACTTAATTTATAAGAAAAAAATTTCATTGAAAGAAGCTTTGATTGGTTTTAAGTTTGATATTAAACATATATCAGGAAAAACGTACTCTATAAATAATAATAATGGAAAAGTAATTACACCACAATATACAAAATTAATAAAATCTATGGGTATGAAACGTGAAAAACCGCATCCTGCACCACCAATTATAGGTGATTTAATAATTGTTTTTGAAGTTGAATTCCCGAATGAATTAACAAAAGAACAAATAAAAACATTAAGTGAATGTCTATAAATAAAAATTACCATTATTAAAATTTTTATTTATTAATCTAAATTGTTATATTAAAATTACAATTTTTCCAATCATTAGGAACAGGTGAATAAGCTCCTTGCGAAGATAACAATCCGGCAGTAATGCCGACTATAACACATGTTACAAGCCATCCAATTACTGTTTTAATAAAAACTTTGCAATTAATTCCTGAAAAATTTTTAGTATTTTCTAAGAAGCCTACTCCAATGGTCGAACCAACCTGACAGTGAGTTGTAGAAAGAGGAATTTTTAATCTACTTCCTGTAATAATGACTAGAGCTGAACTTAATTCAATTGCAACTCCTCTAGATGGACTTATCATACATAATTTCTCGCCTATTGCAACAGTAATTTTTTTTCCATATACAAGAAGACCCACTGCAATACCTATACCTCCAACTCCTAGAATCCAATATGCATCATTTCCCATAGACATTTTTTTAGATAAATTACCATCACTGTTATAAATTAAGAATATCGCAGCAAATGGTCCAATTGCATTTGCCACATCATTCGCTCCATGACTAAAAGAGTCGCAAATAGCTGTAAATACTTGCAGATATTTAAATACTTCTTCAGTGCGAGGATCAAATTTTTCAGCAAATTTATGCAGTTTAATAACCCTATTTAATTCATTATTATCTGAAATATTCATACTACTTTTATTTTCTGTAATATAGTCTTCTATTATATCATCTTTTTTCTCAGATAACTCAATTTCAATATCAGAATCATCAAATTTACTTTCAACATATTTTTTTAATTTTGGAACAATTGGAATTGTTAATAATCCAAAAGTTATACCAGAACCAAATGAAATTAAAAATGCATATTCAATAGGTGTTTTATCTAATCCAAGTCCTTTAGCTCCTTTATAAAATATAAAAAATGAATTAATAATAATAGTCGAACCAATTAATACTGGATAAATAATATTTAAGCGATATGAATCAAAACTTTTTCTTAAAACAGTTGCACGTGTTACTGAATATATAAGCATTGATAAAATACCTGAGAAAATTGGTGAAATAAACCATGAAACTACAATTCCTGAAACGCCTCCTATGTAAGGAAAAGTTTCAACTTGTTTATACCAAATTACACAATCAGAACCACCTAATGCTATAGCCATACCAATCATACCACCAACACATGAGTGAGTTGTACTTACAGGCATTTCAAGATAACTTGCAAGAAATAGCCATAACCCAACTGAAAAGATAACCCACATACAACCATACATTAATACATATGGTTCATCTTCAAAACATTTATAATCAGCAATGTCTTTTCTTATTGTATCAGTTACATGACTACCCATTAAAATAGCACCACTAGTTTCAAATATAGAAGCAAGAACCACAGCCTGTTTTAAAGTTAATGCTTTTGAACCAACCGAAGTTGCGAATGCATTTGCTGCATCATTCGCACCTATCCCCATGGCTGCAAAAAAAGAAAATGCACCTCCTAACACAACAATCCAAGTATACATAATATATATTTAAGTATAAATCAATCTTTAAATACCTTAGAAATATTTTTTGGATTTTATTGATTTTAAGATAATAAATTAAATAAACATTACTTTATTATCTTAGCATGGACTATGTTGATTATATATTTATAGGTATTCTATCATTCATAACATTTATTTGTATAATAGTATGTTGTTATGAATCAATACCTGAATGTTTTAAATATTATAAAATCAATACCAAAAACAAAACAAAAGTTTCACCAATTACTTAAGAAATACGCTTAGTATCAATATCTGAAGAAACGAGATAAATAGAATTCTCCGTAATAATAATGTATTCATTATCAACTTTATAAATTTTAGCAATTGGGCTTGTATATTCATCCTCACTCTTAACTAATAATTTTTCACCATTCTCTCTTACTCCAATCAATACTTTTTTATCACAGGATTGAGCCCAGTAATCATACATAACAGGTTTATCTTCTACAATAGCTAACTTTGAAACGTGTCTTAATGTTGTATCACATGGAAGTCTATAACTTGATTCTGTTGTTTGTTGAGCTTCAGTCATTATTATAGTGAAAAAAGATAAAAAATCTTTAAATACTTATTTGTTTAAAAATAATGTTATTATACATAAAATATGAATAGTGATTATAATATTTCAAATCCAAAAAATTTTAAAAAAAATTTTGAAAATTTAGATATATCACAAATTATTTATAAATTTTCAACACTGATGAGTGAATTTTTACTATGTACATCTGAAAATATTATAGTTCAAAATGATGAATATCTATTATTTGTTATTCAAAGAGGATTAGAAACATTAAAACACTGTTTTAAATTTCTTTATATGTATACTAAAAACTTAGATTTAACAATATATCACTGTAAAAAGGCATATTGTTACTATGTTGAATTTATAGGTCAAATTGGTGATGATAATAATAGTTATCTTCAATTAAATTCAAAGGATGCAACATTATTTGTATATAAAAAAACTATATTTGATATCGATAATGAATTTAAAAAAAAGTTTACGATGGAAAATGAAGAAATAAAATATATAAATTTTATATCAAAAATATTTGAAGCTTATTATGAAATAATTACTTATATCCTTTTTAATGAAAAAGACATTAAAAATAAGAAAGAATCTATTATTCATTTTAGCATTCAAAAAACGAATAAAATAATTGAAAAAATATATAGAAAAAAAGATAATATTAACAAAAATATCAAACATTTAGAAATTATAAATTTCTTTATAACATCAATGCAAGATTTTAAATTAGATAATATAAAATATACAAGCATATGTGAATTATTTATAAAAAGAATTAACAAAACAAATATTAAAATAAATCAAATTCAAAAAAAATTACATAGGTCAGACTGTACGAATATTTTACAAGAATATACATCATTAAAATTTATTAATTGGATATTTACAGCTCAATTAACATAGTTTTCTTCCATATTTTTTTAACTTTACTTTTCACTTTCTTTTCAGTTGATGCAATTTTAATTTTAGGACATTCTTTTATTAATATTTCTTTGAGGAAAATATAAATTTTATTAAGAATATATTCATCACAATGTCCTACAATTAAAACACTACCAGTTCTAAATATCATAAATGATATCTCTAAACACTGATTTTCCCCCTTTCCAGAACCCTTTTTAGTACATTTTTTTTCACAATTACAAATCCCGTTATTTAATAAGTTATCTTTATTATAATAAAATTTACATTGAATGCCTGGATAAGAACACGGGTCGTAAACAACATGTAAATTATAATCGTATTTAAGAATTTGACTCAAAATGTCTCTGTCTATATAGTAATTACAGGTAAAATTAGAGTTAATTAATACAGTTTCAACATCATTAACATTCCATGATAATGTAGTTTTAAAATAAGGTTGTAAACAAATAACAAGAGCATCTAATATTTTATTAAGATATGAGCTTTCTTGAATACCAGGAATTTCTAGTTTACCAGTATTAAATATCTTAACATGTGATTCTTTATAAACGTTATTATTTTTTAGTCGCATAATTAATACAAAACAATTATAAAACGCTCCTTTTCTTTTAGTTCTATAACTAATTAAATCTTTCTTACACAGACCAATATTAATTTTTCTAACATCTTTATACTTAACTTTTCTAGCATGTGGATTATCTATTTTTTGAATAATATCTGTAATTACCACGCCTTTAGCATTTTTTAATTTATCTTCAAGTTTTTCAGTTTCATTTTTAGTTAAACAATTAATTTTCATCTGTTTTTTTATAACACCTTCTACGTTATCCTGATAATTTATTACAGGTATATTCCAAAAAATTTCATTCAAATTTACGGGTTGATTTAAATATGCGATTTTTGTTTGTGTAGATATATAAATATCGCTACATTTAGGAATATCATTTTTTAAATTATTTTTAGATTCTTTCTTTTCAGAATTGTTATCTACTTCTAATTCTTCGGAATCATTAATAAAATTAAGCCAAGCATCATCAACAGCTAACATTAGAATTATTAATTCTAACCTCTTTAAGTTGTTCTTTTATTCAATTTATTTTCTAATACTATAACAATGGAAGGAAAAAATATAAATTATTTACCCAAAAAAACCCCTCGTCGTACCAAACACAAATCAACTGATTTATTAGATAATATTATAAATGAATATTGTCTAAAAAGAAATTCATTCTATCCTACAAATCCTTCACCAAATATTTTTATTGGTAAATTAGAGTTTAGAATGAAGAAATATTATAATAATTTATATAATTCCACAATCGAATAAATAAAATAATTCAAAAAATATTCGTCATTTACATTTGAATTATGTATTATATATTTAAATCTAGTTACAAATTTTTCATTTAGAATGTTATTGTTAAGCAATAAATATTGAATAAATTTATTAATAAATTCTTTAATTTCAATATTATACTTATTACATTCCTTTAAGATAAACTTATTAATAATTGGAGGTTTATCTTTTTTTATTTTATCTATTAATTTTTCCCATACTTTATTGGTTATAATATTACCTTTAATAATTTTTTTTTCGTTAGTATGATTTGATTGTAAAAAATTTATCATACTTCTTATATCTGATTTAAACATATTTTGTATTGCAATTATTGTTTGATTTGATATATTTAATTCTTCTTTCTTCTGTATAGTATTTAAAAATTTAAATACTTTACTTTTAGGTAACTGACAAAATCTTAATCGAACAAATTCATTTTGCAAAGCATATTCTATTCTACTAATATAATTACATATAAGACAAAATCTTATATTATCAGAATATTGTTGAATCAAATAACGTAAAGCCTGTTGTGCGTTTTTAGTCATATAATCAACTTCATCTAATATTACAAATTTCATGCCTTCCCCAAAAAGTGTTTTTGTATTTACAAATTGATTAATTTGATTTCTTATAATATCTATCCCTCTATCATCACTTGCATTCAGATGAATCATACATCCTTTTTTTTTTAAATTGTATTCTTTATGATAAAGATCAATTAAATTAATAATAGTTGTAGTTTTACCTGTGCCTGGAGGACCATAAAAAAGTAAATTTGGGAAATAACGTTTTTTAACAATATTCAAAAGTATTTTTTTGTTAGTATCATCTAAAACAATATTATTAAAATCAGATGGTCTATATTTCTCTATCCAAGGAACATTATCCATTAATTAATAATAATTAAAATACTTTTATATAAAAATTTTATAATCTAATATAAATTGATTATAATAATGTTAAATATATTATTTTAAACTTATACAAATGAGTAAATCAGGATATCTGGAAATAATTCTTGGATGCATGTATGCTGGTAAAACATCTAGACTTATATCAATTTATAAACATAATATAATTGCTGAAATACCAACTGTAGTTATTAACCATATAGATGATAAAAGATATGATAATGAAAAAATGTCTACACATGATAAAATCATGATTTCATGTATTCAAACTAGAAAACTGTATGATATATTCGAAAAAGATAAAGATTTACTTAATAAAACTCAAGCATTTATTATAAATGAAGGACAATTCTTTGATGATTTGTATGAAGTTGTTCGTTTACTAGTAAGGGATCATAATAAAAGTGTTTATGTGGGAGGATTAGATGGAGATTATAAAATGCAGAAATTCGGTCAGATTTTAGATCTTATTCCATTATGTGATAAAGTAGAAAAACTACATGCAATATGCTCTATATGTAAAAGTCCAGCAGCTTTTACAAGAAGATTAACAAATGAAACAGAACAAACTGTTATAGGAAGTAATAACTACATACCAGTATGTAGAATATGCCATAAATCTTAAAAGCAAATATTATAAAATATTAATTTAAAAATTTATTAATAATTTTTGTTTATATAAAAAATGAATACCCGCACTATTCAAAATGTATTTGACGAACAAAGAGAAAATACAAATAAAATAGAAGAAATTAAAACCCAACTTGAAAAACTAAAAAATGAATTAAAAAAATTAAAAAGTAGATCAAAGGAATTAAAAAAAGAAGAAAAAGAATTAAGAATTGACTTAATTAAAGAAAAAAAGATAAAATGGATAGAATCTGACTTAAACTCATGGCGTGAATATATTGAAAAACACAACTGTGAGTACCATGTTCCATATTACATATATTATTATGAAGGTTCTATTCAACAACAAGGGTATTTTGCAGGAAAAGATCAATTAAATGAAAAAGAATACGATCATTTCGAAAATTATATTTATGATTACTTTTATTATGGATCACCTAATTATCAGGACCATAATGATCCAAACGACGAGGTAAGTGAATGTAATCTAGCATTTGGTAATGGTAATGCGTATATTAAATTATTTACATGGAATTAGGTTTCAACCTATTTTGAATATATAAAGATACTTGAGCTCGTGTTCGAGATGTTATGGTGTCTTCAGCCATAATCCGAAATATATGTTCCATTGATCCATACACTTCTTTATAATTAATAATAACATCATTCGGCATTAAATTACAACCACAAGTGTCATCTATCCAAGCATTATAATATTTTTTAACTTTCTCTGAACCAAATTGAGAATACAATACATGAAAAGGAATTCCTTCATTTTCATCATTATATTTTTTTATTTGAAGTGTATCTATTGAATTTTTTAATTTCTGTTTTACCCATCTTAAATGATAATGAGGACAACTAGTTAAATTTTTTAATATATGACTTCTATTATAAGAATAGATACATGAATTTGTTTGTCTCCATATTCCAGGTGGAAACGATTCAGTAATAGGCGAATAAGGGCTATACAATTTAAATCCTCTATATGAACCTGAAATTCTAATCCACCATCTAGCAATTTTTGTTGATGCTTTATATTTTCTTGCAAATATTGAAGGGCGTATCCAATGCATTAATACTATTCTGAAAGCCTTATAAGAGATACTATCATTTGTTAAAGTCATTATTATTCTTCTTATTGTTGTTGATGTATATTATCAATTACTTACATTAATAACAATTTCAATTTTATATTTTATGTTAATTAATTTAACAAAAGTATTTAAATTAATGTTATCATTCTTGTTTATAAAAAATGCCCGAAACTAAAACTGGAGGAAAAAAACGTGGAAGAAAGCCTAAGAATGCAAAAAAAACAGAAAATGTGAAAATTAAAGGACCGCCTAAAAAACGAGGTAGAAAACCAAAAGGTGGTAAAATTGTTAAAACTTTAACAGATGTAAATACATCGCCTATTATGAAAAAATCAAATATAATTTTACATTTAAAATGTTCTTCTAGTGATGTTAATGATAAAAATGATACTGTATTGAAATATGAACCAATGTTTATGAATATGCAAAATAAAAACAATACAATTAAATTTAATGAACTAAAAGAAACAAATGAAAATGAAAATAAAAAAGATGTATGGGAAAAAATTAAATCATTAAAAAAAAGATTACATTTTAATAATGTTTCAGATAAAAGATCAAATTGTTTTTGGTGTACTTGTTCGTTTGATAATCCACCAATATATATACCTAAACAAGAAAGAAATGAAATTATAGAAGTATATGGATGTTTTTGTAGTCCCGAATGTGCTGTTGCATTTCTTAAAAGAGAACCAATAGACACATCTACATTATGGGAAAGATATTCATTATTAAATAATATATATTCCAATATATTTAACTACGAACAAAATATTAAACCCGCCCCTGATCCGTACTACTTATTAGATAAATATTATGGAAATTTATCAATAAAAGAATACAGAAAATTACTAAATAATCAACAATTATTACTTGTAGTTGAGAAACCACTAACAAAAGTTCTTCCTGAACTTTTTGAAGAAAACAATGATACACCTACTATATATAGTAATTTACTTACTGAAAAGAAAAATAAAAAGAACTTGAGATTACATAGAAAGGTACCTAAAAATTCAAAGAAAAATATCCTAAATTCAAAATTTAATATAGCAACATAATATTATCTATTAAAATAAGCTAATATTATGAATTATTTGAATTATCATTCATTATTTTTTGCCGAATTTCATTTATTCTTTCACTTCTTTTTTTTCTTTCTGTATAGCCTTTATTTACATCATCCATAAAATTTCTTATTTCATGATATATCATTTGATTTGTTGTATTAGGTTTACTTTCTTTTTTCTTTTTAATTCCCATAAAATTTCTAATAACATCAACTGGTTCTCCATTAAATTTTTTTAATTCTTCGATAGCTTCTTCTCTATTATATGTTGTTTGTCGCATTACAATATCAACTAAATGATTTACAGTGGCGATATTAATAACCTTTTTATAATCACCATTAAAATTATGAAGCCCGTTAATTGCCTGTTCTCTAGTTAAATTTGTATTACTACAAACATATTTAATAATCTTTTCATGTTGTTCTGAATAAATACTTTCAGATTGATTTTGCTTTATATTAGATGCATCTTCAACTATATTCATTTATAATACTTTTTAAAATATTTTTTAAATGATATTAAACGAATAATACTTTACAAATATAAATGTCTAGAATGTTAGAAAATTCAAATAATACGGTTGAAAAAGTTATGACTGATGTTAGTATTGTAGTTAAAGATCATTTTTCAAAATTAATTTTTGAAATGAATAAAGAAAATAAATGCATGCAATCTACTATCGATTATATTAAAAATATGCCTATTGTTATAAAATTACAAGAAGAATTAAAAGAAGCAAAAAAAGAAATAGAATATTTAAAAGAAGCATTAAGTAAATATGAAAAACCAAGCATTAAATTAAAAATGCAAGAATTGACTAAAAATATTTCAGAAACAAATTATGATGAAATTACTAAATTAGTTTCAGAAAAAGTAAATGAAAAAGAAAAAGAAAGTATTAATCTAGATATTAATAATGATTTTTTATCAATGTATCTTAATAATCAAGATACTGATGAAGATGAAGATGAAGAGGATCAGAGTGACGAACATAAAACACCTATTACTATGCCCGAAGGATGTGTTATTGGAATTTCAAATTTAAATCTTGATGGAGCTGAATGTAAACAAGCATTAGAAGAACAAGAACTTTCTGATGACGAAGATAATACGGAAGAGTGTGAGAAAATTGTTGATGAGGGAGACAACTATATTAAAAATGTATTAAAGAGTCAAGAAGCAGCCATTACAATACGTAGTCGCATAGTAGTAACACCTGAAGAGGACAATGTTACTGATGAATTTGATAAAGAAAAGGTAGAAAATACTATTGAAGAAGAGGAAGAAGTTGAGGAAGATGAGGAAGAAGTTGAGGAAGATGAGGAAGAAGATGAGGAAGAAGAAGAGGAAGAAGAAGAGGAAGAGGAAGAGGAAGAGGAAGAGGAAGAGGAAGAGGAAGAGGAAGAGGAAGAGGAAAAGGAAGAGGAAGAGGAAGAAGATGAGGAAGAGGAAGAAGATGATGAGGAAGAAGAACTAGAAGTAGATGAGATTGAAATAAATGGAAAAATGTATTTTACTACTGATGAAAAAAATGGTGTATTATATGAATGTGATGATGATGGAGATATTGGTGATGAGGTTGGTTATATAAAAAACGGCAAACCCTTTTTTTCCTAATATAATATAAATGGTATTGCAAGAAATCTGTGCTCCAGCATTAATATATTTAGTATTTTCTACAACACAAGTTGTAATTGATACAGTTAAAGGAACATATAATGTCGCTTTAGTTAAATTATGGGTTGCATTAATATTTACAATATTATTAAATTTCTTATGTAATAGAGGTTTAGGAATAGTTTCATGGATTATTGTATTTATACCTTTTATTTTAATGACCGTAATCGTTACGCTTATCTTAGTAATGTTTGGATTAGATCCATTAACTGGAAGAAAACCTAAAGTAATAAAACCACATAACAGACATCACAAGCATCACAAACATGACAAACATGATAAAATACCAAAAAGCAGTGAATCAAAACATAACCATAGTAAAAAAGGAAATAATTTAAATCATCCTCATAAATTTAATAGTGGATATGATGAATCCAATATTTCAAAAGATCAAAAAAAAGTATTAGACCATGAAATTAGAAAAAGGACCGAGTTAAGAAAAGATCCATTAGCATAAATAATTTATTTTAAATGATTTAAAATAATAACAAATAATATAAATATCATGTATGAATATTTGTATTATCTAACCCTACCTTTCATAATTGCGGGAGCTTCTTGTATGAGTTTATATATTTTATATCCTAATGAAAGCAAGCAATATTTAATGAGTGCAACATGGAAATTATCTAAATTTATTGTTGATTATAACGAAACAAAAGAGCAATTAGATGATAAAATAAAACAATTAAAAAATAATATATTTGATTGCAAAGAAACTGATGAACTAAGTGATGATGATGAGTATGATGAAATTATTGTATATAACCATAATACTAAACAAACTTTTTCATTTGACGTAGAAACTATAGAAGAAAAAGTTAACTTAGAAGACAATGAAAATACAAAATTAGTGTTATACCACTATAATTTAGAAGAATTAAATAAATTATATGTTAGACTTAACAGTTTAGATGATATTACAAAAATTAAAAATGATGAATTTAATGATGTAAATATACTTGAAAAACAATTTATTCAAGTTGAATATATTACAGAAGATGAAGAAGGTAACGAAAATATTTTAGATATACATAATAATCTTGGAAGTTTTTACATAGAAGGTAATATAATTTTAGATAAATTCTTTTTAGAATGGTATTTAGAAACATTTTATAATATAGATTTTAATGAAAACTATAAACTAAGATTTTTTGATAAAGATGTAAATATGTTTACTTTAACTAATGATAATGCTATTATTTTCAGCGATAATACATATTCAAGAATAGACATAGAAGATGATACATTTATTTTCAGAGATAACTGCTACGAAGGCGCAGAAGAAGAATAATTATAAAATATATTTAAAAAATTGATGTATATTGATTATATAAATGGATACATTAGATTCGAATATGAGTTCAATTGTAGCTGTTGAAAAACAAACAGTTTCGAGTGATTTAACTTCACACCCATTATATGATAAATGGGTTCTATGGGCTCATTTACCACATGATACAGATTGGAGCATTAGAAGTTATAAAAAAATTAGTACAATCACTAGTATTGAACAAATGTTGACTTTGTATTCTATTTTACCTGATAAATTAATAAAAAATTGTATGTTATTCTTGATGAGAGAAGGTATTGATCCAATGTGGGAACACCCTGATAATCGCGATGGAGGCTGCTTTTCATATAAAGTTGGTAATAAAAGTGTAGCACAGGTATGGAAAAATTTAAGTTATATCCTAGTAGGCGAGACTCTAACAAATAATCATAAAATGGGAAAAATTATTAATGGAATTACTATTTCACCAAAAAGGTCATTTTGTATTGTAAAAGTGTGGCTTAAAAATTGTAAGATTCAAAATCCTGAAAAACTAGCTGAAGTTCCTGGTTTGAGTCCCGCTGGATGTCTTTTCAAACGTCACAAACCTGAATATTAATTTTATAAATTTAAAAGAATAATTTATAAAATATCTATAATTTACTGATTTTAACTTTATTTCTGTAATAGTCTTCATCTATTACAATATTATTAATAACCTCATATAAATCAAATACAGCATCATGAGGCGTTTCAATTGGTATTTTGTGATTTGGATGAACGAAATGAATATGTAGTCTCCAAAAACTAGGCGGGAAGTGAATAAGTACTTTATAATTACATGCAGCAGTAGAAAAATGATGTCCGAATTTCTTAATAATAGTTCTTAACATTGGAATATGTTTTTTCTGGATATCTAATATACTTTTTAAATCAGTGTTTTTACTCCATGCAGTATAATGAAAACTCTCTATTTTATGCTTAGGATCTTTTACAATAAAAAAATTATCATCTTTAAAAATACATTTGGAATCTATTACATCAGAAGGAATTATTTTCATATAATTAATATAAAAATAATTAGTTTTAAATAATTTATATTGTAAAAATCATTTTCTTACGTTCTAAAAATGTTTTTTTATTAGTTCGTTTACTCAAAAACTTAAAATACCTTTCAGCTAATTTAAATCTTCTGTAAATATATTTTGCATTTGGGTATTTTCTACGATGCTTATACATTGCCTCTAATCTTACTTTCAATATCATTCCAACCTGCCATATTCTCTTATGTGAGTACTTTTTAGATTTAAAGAGTTTTTCTAATTTTTTTATAGTTAATTTCAAATCATCTACTGTTTTATATTTAACACTAATTGTATCGCTTGGATTTTTATCAATATACACATCAAATGATTTTTTTGGATTATCTGGATTATATAAAAACTGTTTTTTAGTCTTATTTTTTTTACTTTTTCTATTTTGTCTTTTATTTTTACGTGTTTTCATAATAATAAATATTAAGATAAATTTTTATAAGAATCTGGTCCTATATAACCCTTTCCTATTAGATCATATAAATGTTCTGTAAAATTATCTGAATTTATATCTAGAACAGATAAAGACATATCTAATTTATATGTGCAGAACCATATATTTTCAGGTTCATTAGGCTCCTTAAAAGTTTCTATAGTATAGATATACCCATTCTCAAATGCAGATACTAAAGTACATGGTGGATAATTTAAATTTATATGTATTTGTTTAAAAGCTTCAATCTTTTGAGTTCCAATTTGACGTTCAAGAAGAGGTGGTTGATCCATTTGTTATTATTTATAAGTTATATAATACTTATTTTTATAATAATTATTATATTCAATTTTATGCACTTGGTAATGGTGCCAGACAAAGTTTAATTGTCCCCAAAGATGCAACAGAATATTTTACAATTAAAGGAAGATCATTTGCTAAAAACATCTCAATTGAATTACATAGATTAGTGCATTTAATAAAATATCCTAAATTTTTTAAAGAAAATTCACCTTGAATTACCTTACTAAAATCCTGGCTTTTAACAAATTCAGTAACAGAATCGCTCTCAGAACGTGTAATCTCACATGTAGCAAATGGACCCTGACATTTAAAAATTAACTCATTTCCAACAGACTTAATTTCTAATCTATCACTAAGATTTGATAAATCTCGAATAATTTTTTGAAAATCTGATGATGGTAAATTAATTATAGATGAAAACTCTACATCAGGAACATCTAATTCCTCTTCTTCTGGTTCAATTAATTTAAGCTTTTGGTTTTTACACTGTTTAATATCACCATTCTCAAATTTTAATCCTAAATGATCAACAATCCCTTCACTATATTCATTTTCATCAATATAAATTGTAAGTGTATCATCATTATCAATAGTGTTTATTAGTTTAAATAAATGAAACATATTTACACCTATAACAATTTTTGGATACTTACAATAATAATACTCAAATTTTTCAGCATCTAAATACAAATGTGCTAAAATTGTATGTGATTTATCCATATTAACAATTCTAATCCCATCGGGTTTAAATGTTATATTTGTTTCAAGTAATATATCTTTCAAAGCTGTCATTAATGTTCTAAATGGAGCAATTTGCACGGTTTTAATTTCTAAGACATTATTACTCATTCTATTAATATATAATTTTAAACGCGCACTCTTTAATTACTTATTCGTTTTATAATAAAAAAAAAATAATTATTTAATTTTAATATGAAAAGTGTTTCTACACAAACATGCACTACAATCAATACTTCAACGCAGGTAAATAATATAAATTTAGTAATAAATGAAAATACATATCATACACAATATTCATCTTCTTTTGATTGTAAATATAATAAAATTATGAAAAACTATCATAAACTTGTTAATGAATACGGACATTCTATAATAGATTATAATAATTATAATAAAATCCATAGTTATATTGCAAAAAAAACCATAGATGAACTTACAAAAGCACAACTAGAAATACCATTTTGGTTATTGTCTAGAGCAAATAAAAATAATAATACTAAATAATAGGTATACATGTGTTTATTTTTAAAATGCATAAAATGTAAAGTTAAAATATCTAATGATTTAGAAAATAATAAAACCAATATTAATAATGAAGAAGAATCTATAACAAAACTAGAAAAATATTCAAAATTTGAAAAGGTTGCTTTCGGTGCAACTTCTAAAGTCTACTTAACAAAAAAAAATAAAAAAACATATATTTGTAAAACAATTAATAGAGATAGTCTAAAAAAAGGATATCGTGAAATAAATGTTTTAAAAAAATTAAAAGGAAAATATTTACCTGTATTTCATGAATATATTGCATTTGATAACAATCTTTTTATATTTTTAGAATATGAAAATTCAGTTGACTTACATAAATATTACTTTAATCTCAACATTAACTCTGTACCTATTAACGAAACTATTAATATTATAAGACAAATGGGACATGCAATAAATTCACTTCATTCATTAAATTTAATACATTTAGATTTGAAATTAGAAAATTTTATAATTAATAGCAAATCGCATATTAAATTAATTGATTTTGGTACCGTACATCCATTAGTGAATAAAGAAACAAAATTAAAATCAATAATTGGGACTAAAAATTATATACCACCTGAAATTTATAGAAGTGCATATCATATAAATAGTGATGTATGGTCGTTTGGTGTTTGTGTATGGATTTTATTATTTAAAAAATATTGTTTTAATCATAATAAAATTACAAGAAAGTATACGCTTGAAACATTGCCTTATTCGCTATTTAAATTTCCAAATCAAAAACACTATATTATTCTAAAAAAATATGACTCAAAACTTTGCGAGCTATTTATTGATATATTTAAATTATTTCCATTAGATAGACCTTGTATTGATTATATTATAAACTTTAACTATGAAAAATATCTTATAATGAATAAATAATTTAAAATACTTATATTAATTTTAAATAAGATGAGCTTACTTGAAATTAATGAAGAAATTATGATTTTATATAATTTATATGATGATAAAGAATGCAGAGAGAAATTACTAGAATTTATACAAAAAGATTTAAATGAAAAAATGTTGACTTTTTGGGAAAGACGAGAAAGACAAGAAAATTTAAAAAAACTAAGTGATAATTACATTAATGATTTTCTTGTTAACAATGATACACAATATTTTTATATTCATAATTCAGAAATTTTTATCTCATATAATGGAGAAACATTTAAATCAATTAATGAAAGTGAAATTCTACATCAAATTCTAACAGGTATATCTAAAAATAAAAGTTTACTTCCATGGAAACAAAAAGTAAAAACATCTATTATGAAAATTATAAAAGAAAAAAATATATTTGATATAATTCCAGAATCACATACTATTCAATATGTATTAGATCAAATAACACCACTATTATTACAAACAAAAAATGAAGCAAAATATTTTCTTACTATTTTAGGTGATAATATTTTAAAAAAAAACACAGAACTATTTCATATAGTTAATAATAGAAGTAAAGATTTTATTACTACCTTAGAAGAAAATGTTTATCATAATTTTAAAAACTACTATCATATCAATAATACATTTAAATTTAACTGGCACGATCATGAATATAAAAAATGTAGAGTTTTAAATTTTAACAAGACTGTAAAAAATTCTAGTTATTGGAGGACATTTATAAAATATCATATATTAGATATTATGTCTGTAGCAGTCCATTATTCTAAAAGATATGGTAATTCAGATGAGTATATTCTCTCCAAAAAAGACGAATATCCAAATTTAAAAAAAATATTATTCCTATCCACGACAACAAAAAAGGAAATAGTAAATGAATTTATTAATAAAGCTATAGTTAAAGTAAATAATAAAGATGTAACAATGAGTTTTAATGAAATTATGTATGTATGGAAATTATATCTGTTAAATAAAGATTTACCCAATGTTATTTTTCAGAGAGAATTAAAAGAATTACTTAATGATAAATTAAGTAAAAATGAAGAAGACAATTATATTGGAATTACAAGTCCGTATGATATTTTTATAAAAAATTTGCATCATTTTTGGAGAGAAAATATAACATTAGGAGATAATGAATTTGAGATTAGTGAAATATGTGATATTTATAAATTATGGCTAAAAGAAAATAAAACTAAAATTGAAAATTTAGAAGAAGATAACATATTAACTTTAATTAAACATTTTTTTAAATGTGAAATAGAAGATAACAAAATTGTAAAAAATATTAATTGTAAATTATGGGATAAAATAAAAGATATGAAAACCGTTATTAGTGATATTAAAATATCATATAATTTCTCTCCAGGAATGTTTAATAAAAGCATTCAAAGTATATATGAAGAATATTGCACGCGTGCAAAAAATAAATTTAATTTTAATATTGTAAGTAAGAAGTATTTTGAAAAATATATAACCAAAATAATTCCTAAAAAATATTTAATTGGACGACTTATAAGCAATGAATTTTGGATTAGTTAATTTACTTACGTTTTTTGTAGCTGGGTTTTTTGGCGAATCGGCCTGTTTTTACTGAGCGATC
>Ga0181585_10001345_pt1 | contig 21433 bp, 20 predicted proteins | sample 071ome_29_FD_132469 | JGI IMG/M metagenome (GOLD analysis project Ga0181585, IMG submission 132469) | Coastal salt marsh microbial communities from the Groves Creek Marsh, Skidaway Island, Georgia - 071407BT metaG (megahit assembly) | ecosystem: Environmental > Aquatic > Marine > Intertidal...
CCCGGTGTGGCTGATCATCCTCTCAGACCAGCTACCCGTCTTAGCCTTGGTGAGCCGTTACCTCACCAACAAGCTGATAGGCCGCGAGCCCATCCCTAAGCGCCATTACAAGCTTTAACCACTCTACCATGCGATAAAGGGTCACATGCGGTATTAATCCACCTTTCGGTGGGCTATTCCGTACTTAGGGGCAGGTTGCTCACGTGTTACGCACCCGTTCGCCACTTTCCACAGGACCGAAGTCCTGCTTCTCGTTCGACTTGCATGTCTTAACCATGCCGCCAGCGTTCACTCTGAGCCAGGATCAAACTCTCCAAGAGAGTTGTGCGAATAAACGCACGGCTCGAGTCAAACGACTCGTTTGATTTTCAAAAAAATTGATCGGTGACCCGTTCATTGGATCACACAAAATAACTTTCAAAGAACGACCCTCGAATTTGAGGGAAAGAGTTCCAACAAATAGTGAAAGTACCCAATCGTCAAGAGTAATGAAATTTTTTTTCAACACTCAATTAAAGACACTACGCCATCACCCCATGAGCTCAAAACCTTTGATTTTACTGGGACACAGCGTAATTTGACTTACCTTATTAACTCTCCCACATCACTCCCGTTAATAACTTTTGTGGGATAAAAATAGAAATGAAATTTCGAAATATTAAGGAGAAAAAGTATTAGTTTAAAGAATGGGGATGGTGAAATATAAAAGGATTTAAACAAAAGATTGAAGCATGAAAGGGTAAGTGTCAGAGCAACTTTTTCCATTCCTCATTACACCAAGCTACATCCCTCACGGTTTATCTCATGGTTTAGGTAACTCAGATAGCACCCTAGGTAACCTCGTATTTTCCTAAGAAAAACCTTGAGTAAGCGTGATTTCGCTAAGAGGGTCATACACCCCATCCTTGCCCATATTAAAGGTGATTGATTACACCCAGAGATCTTTTCCAGAGAGATATGATGGCATTGAGATCCATTTGATGAATAAGCAGGGTATCATTCGCATCCAGTTTCACACTGGTATTAGGCATATTGCCAAAATCATTGTGGTTACGCACTTATATAGTTTCCATTGTGCGTGGTGGCATGGGCATCGGTAATCGTAAATTCCTTGGTAGACGCCCCGAAAATCTTCTGCCCATCATGCAACCATTAGTAAGTAGGGTACTTTCTTTCGGCATCCGCCGAAGGGGCTACGAACATGGTCTGCATAAACCATCTCCGAGTTTTGTGGAAGCTCAGGAGAACGCATCTCTTTGGGGAGTAAATATTTGAAGATTTGCTCGTTGAGTTGTTCGGTGGTGATAGTGCCCTCCCAATGTTTGCACTCGATGCATTAGGCACAGATGAAAAGAGATGGCTTGGAGAAATTCGTTCAAATCCATTCGCCCCGTCATTAAACCATACCAGCAAATAAAGGTCGGAGGTTCAGCGTGTAGAAAGGATGCATAAAGAAAAAGTGCACTAGATACGAGAAAGACATAACGATAAATTCAGAGCGATACCGTGCAATAAAACAAGAACGGCTGTCAGGCGGAATAATAAAACCATCCCTACCCACTTTTGTTTAGTTCCGCACAGAATGCGGAACTGATTAGAATAAATCAGGAACGCTTGCGCGAAAATTTGTTTTGGAATTTCTCCACTCGGCCCGCAGTGTCAACAAAGCGCTTCTCCCCAGTGAATGCAGGGTGAGAATCCATGGTGATATCGCGTACCAAAATGTGGTGATCAACACCATCAATGTTTTCAGTCTTCTTGGAACTGGCGGTGGATACGGTGTTAAATTTCTTTCCGGTTGATACATCCACAAATGATACCGGATTTAAAACTGGATGAATATCTTTCTTCATCTGGAGTATGCAAAAGTCTGTTAATCAACCCTGGCGAGCTTTGAAGCGTGGGTTGGTTTTATTAATGACATAGAGGCGGCCTTTACGACGAACTACCTTGCAGTCGGGGTGACGGTTTTTGAGGGTCTTCAATGATGATGCTACTTTCATGACAAACTTCCAAAAAATCAAACTTAGCAAGTCTCGTCAATTAAAACAATACCCTCCTACTCGTAAACTTTTGCATTGATCCAATTTTAAAATCATTCATTATGGATAGCTTATGAGCGATTCTACAGACGCCCCAACCAAGAGTAAAAATCCTGAGCATTATTCCTTCATGGATCGTGATGCCTTGGCCAAGTACACCACAGACACGGGCAAGATTCTGCCCCGCAAGTACACTGGTCTTACTCCCATGCAGCAACGCAAAGTGTCCCGCTTGATCAAAAAGGCAAGGCACATGCAAATCCTCAAGTAAGGGGATTTCTGCCAAACGAGTCGATTGCTCATCTCATTGGATGATGCGGTCGCCCGTTTACAACAGGGTGACATAGTCGCCTTACCGACTGAAACGGTATATGGGCTTGCCGGTATTGCCCTTAATCCACAAACCGTGCACAAAATTTATAAGCTTAAGGGAAGACCCTCAAACAACCCTTTGATCGTTCATATCCCTAGTTTAGAACGAGCTGCATTGTTGGCAGAGTTCAACGACCTTGCAAAAAAAGTATGTGATGCATTCTGGCCAGGTGCCCTGACCATTGTATTGCCCAAAAAATCATGCGTACCTAGTGAAATCACCGCGGGTGGAAATACCGTGGCCCTACGTTCACCTGCGCATCCGCTTTTCCGCGAAGTACTAGATTTGGTAAGGCAACCAGTTGCCGCTCCCAGTGCAAATCCATCCAACCGCACAAGCCCAACTCAAGCAGCCCATGTGCTCGAATTATTTGGCGAGAACGCTCCACCTGTTCTGGATGGTGGGCCGTGCAGAATAGGCATGGAATCAACCGTACTGGACCTGAGCGTTTCTCAGCCTCGCATCCTTAGGTATGGTCCGGTAAAACCCGAAGAAATTGAGGAGATACTTGCAACAAAAGTGGAATTACCGAACGGGTGCGAACCGGCAGATAAGGCTATGCAAAAAAGCCCTGGAACAGCCAGCATACACTATGCCCCCAAAACACCACTCCTACTTTGCGAAAATATACAAGATGTAAAAACCTGTAAACCATGTGATACGGACTGGTTCATTTTTCCTCAAAAAACTGATCTTCCCCAAGAAATGATGGGGTTTATTGACCGCGTATTTTTTCTTTCTGCAAATGGAAAGGCGGAAGAAATTGCCCAGAATCTTTACAAAGTATTGATCGAAGCGGATAAAAAAAGAGCACGCCGATTGATTGCCCTGTTTCCCAACCAAAAGAATGATCAGTTTTACCTAGCAATCAGGGACCGTATGAATCGAGCAGGAAGGCCTCATATTGTTGGATAATATCGATTCTTTTCCCCATGATCATCCAAGGGCTGGATAAAAAAATTAACAATCAATTTAACATCTGAACAACTCACGCTTGCAATAACTCCCATTTTACTATTCGAAAGAAAAATCGTCTCCTTATAAACATGTTACGCATCAACCTCACAACAGTTTGCCTATTTGGGATATTCTCCCTGATTACAAACGCTTTTCTTTGTGCCCAAACTGATGCTCAATTGCGTGACCCAGAATTTTTAATTGAACGCTACAATGAGTTGGCAGCCAAGCACAATGCATTGATTGAAAAAACCAAGGTACTCGTACAATCACGCTCGGTTTCACAAGCACCCACCATTTCTCCTGATACTGAGGTTTTGCTTAAGAATGAACTTAATGAAGCCTTAGCTAAAGTTGCCGCTTTAGAGTCTCAGGCCGTTAAGTTACAGCAGGAAGGCCTACGCAATGTAAACAGTAACCAGTACCTCGATGAAACCAATGCCCGATTGCGCCGGCAGGTACAGGAGTTAAAGGCAGAGGAAATGTCACTCGAGCAAAACAATAAGGAATTAATGCTCGAGAACAGAAGGCTCAAAAACGCTTTGGAAAATGCAGGTTCAGTGGAGGAAAGTACCCTTTCAAAAATTCGAAATCTCGAACTTTCCAAAACCACAGCGGAAAGAAAGCTCAGCAATTTAAAAAAGGACAAAACCGAGATTGATGTGGAAAATAAGCAACTCTCCGGACAGGTGGAACGATTGCTCAAGGAGAATGCTAAGCTTAACCAAAAACTTGCTGGTTTGGGAGTGGATCAGGAAACCTCATCCGCTCAGCTACGAGACTTAAAGGATTCTCTAAGAAAATCTGATAATGAGCTCAGTCTTTTGCAGGCTGAAGAGAGTGTAATGCGCGAAAGCCTTCTGAGTGCGAGACAGGAAATTGCCCGACTCAATGGCTTACTCTCAATCAGTGATGATAAATTATCAATCATGGAACTTGAGAATGCGGATGAATCGAGCCGGGTCAGCCAATTGGATGCTCAGATAGATGTAATGAATGAACAAATTGAAGAGCTTCAAAAAATTAATACCAGTTTAATCTACGATGCTCAAAGAAATGAGGAAAATGCCCGGATCATTCAGGCCTCCAACGAGGACTTACGCCAACAACTTGAAGTTTTTGCCAATCGTAATCAGGAATTGCTCAATGATGGTTTTTCAACCAAGGAAGAGGTTACAATACTGCGCTCTCAACTTGGCAGCCTCGGGCTGAAAGAAGCAAGGGTATCGAGTGAACTGGATGGTCTGCGACGTTCCAATGATGAACTGCTCGTAAAGAACCGTATACTCGAAGCCGAAAAGCAGGCGATGATGGAATCCGTTGATTTAATGCGTATTGAAATCGAGGGGATCGAATCAAACGAACGAAACCTTGTCAGCAAACTGGAGGAGATTGACCAAGAAAACCAAAATCTTCTTTCCCAAACTGGTGCCTTGCACCAGGATCGTGCCTATTTTAAGGAACGATCTGCCCAACTGGAAGCACAACTCAACCAAGCGGTTGCAAGTGAAAGATTTCTTAAGCAACAGCTTGGAGGACTAGAAGAACGAATCATTTTAAAGGATGCAAAAATACAGGAACTCGAGGAACTTGGTAATAAGGACTACCAAAGATTGCTCGCTGAAACCCGCCAACTAGAGGCAGAATTTTCTGAGGTTTTGGGCCGTGAACAAGTATTACTCAACCGCACATCTATTTTGGAAAACGAAAACCTTGTGCTTTCCGAAGAATTATCTGAGGCCAAGATCAAGCAGCAACAACTTAACCGCAGAATTGATTACTTAAATGATGATAATTCCAACTTACAACGGGAGATTGAATCATCCCTACGTGTTAGAAATCAGCTGCGAAACAGCATCATTGATGTAATTGATCAAAATGACCGGGTGGAATCAAGAGCCCCGGATGCACTTGCCTACTGATTGAATGTTCTGATTGGGTTGCTTTGATCAGCTCAAAGAACTTTTCCCATCTTTCTAAATTTTTCGTATCTGTGATTGGGAAGATCCTTTGCTGGAATCTTTTCCATATACTCCAATTCAAAAATCAAAGCATCCTGCAATTCCTTGGCCGTGGCATCCCAGTCACGGTGAGCACCACCCACAGGTTCCTGCAATACACGGTCAACAATGCCAAGTTTTAATAATTCATTCGCATCTAACTTGAGTGCCTGGGCAGCATCGGATGCATAGGCACGGTCCTTCCATAGGATTGCGGCACAACCTTCCGGTGAGATCACAGAATAATACGCGTTTTCAAAGATCAGCACACGGTCAGCAACTGCTACGCCCAGTGCTCCACCTGACCCACCCTCTCCGATAACCAATGCAATTATGGGAACGGTAAGCGCTGCCATATCTCGGAGGTTTACTGCAATGGCCTCGGCCACATGGCGTTCCTCAGCACCAATTCCAGGAAAGGCACCGGGTGTATCAATTAAAGAAATAATGGGCAATCGGAAGCGGTCTGCCATTTTCATGAGACGCAATGCCTTGCGATAGCCCTCAGGATTTGGGCAGCCAAAATTACGGGCAAGGTTCTCCTCGGTATTTCTACCTTTTTGCTGAGCAATAATCATCACACTGCGTCCATTGAGGGAGGCAGGCCCACCAAAGATTGCCTGATCATCCTTGTAAAGCCTATCTCCGTGCAGTTCCTCAAAATCATCAAATGCCCGGCGAATCAGGTCAGGAGAATAGGGACGGTTTGGATGCCTGGACAATTGCACTTTTTGCCATGGAGAAAGGTTGGAATATACCTCTCTCTTAGTCTTTTCTATTTTTGCTTCAATTGCTTTGATCTCGGATGAAAAATCAAGGTCCGAATTGGTGGAGGATTTTTGAATCTCTTCCAGTTGCAATTCCAATGCATGGAGGGGCTTTTCAAAATCTAAGCTGTGCTTTTTTGGTTTTTCCATGAGTTATTTGACAAAAAATATTGGACCTAGGCTAAGCACTTGGCTCATCTTGAGCAAGTTCATCCTTCCACCCAAGAATTCTTGCATCTGCGGATGCTTTTTCCGCACCTTCCTTATCTCCCTTGGCAACTAAAATACGGGCGAGGCTAACCGTGGAAGTTAGATCATTTGGATTATGCTCCAGAGCAGAACGGCATGCACTTTCCGCACCATCCAAATCTCTTTTGGCCAACCGAACTTCTGCTAGTGCCCTCAGGGCATTTTGATTACCGGGGGACTCCTCAAGAATACTCATCAAAGCATGCTCTGCCTTGTCTTCTTCCCCAAGAGTAAAATCAAGCACTGCCTGATTAATTCTCTTTTCCAATTTTTCATCCTTCATTTATCCATTTACAATTTCGGCTCTTGAAAGATTGGCAATTCAAATCAGGAAATCAAAAATTCAATTGCTTGTAAGTTCTTGTATTTTGTTTAAAAGAAGGCATTTAAGGAAGTAACTACCCTTTTTCATCAACCTCATTTACGATCCAAAATATGCTTTTCCGAGACGCCGAATTTCAAAAACTTTTACTTTTGCACAGCCGGGACAGAAGGTATCAAAAACTTGTACAGGAGGTTAATGAACTACCAAAAGAACTTTCCAGGATGGATGAAAAAATCGCCGTGGAGAAAGAATCGGTCGAACTTGCCCTCGCTGAGTGGAGAGGATTGGAATCCCAGAATAATACACTTGAAAAGGATATTCTTTCCCTGAATGAATTAATTGGGAAGCAGAAGAACCGCCAACTGGAGGTAAAAAAGAACGAGGAATACCAGGCACTGGAAAATGAGATCGCAAATTTGCAGGCAAAAATTGAGGAGCGTGAAAACGAACAAATAGAAATTCTTTTAAAGATTGACGGTGCACGCGAAACCGCTGAGGTCGCCCAAGGAAAAATTACTGAACGGGTGGCGGAACTGGAAAACCAAAGAAATGAACGAGCAAAGCAGGGAGAAGAAAAAAAATCTGAGCTTGATGATTTAAAAAATGAAATTGAGGAAACCAGAAAGGATGTGGAACCAGTCTTTCTTTCCACCTATGACAGGGTAAGCAAAATCGTTTCCCGCCCCCCCTACATGGCTCCGATTGAGGATCAAAAATGTACGGGTTGCCACCTTCGTGTATCCAATGATGTCGTATCCTCTGTTTTGGTTGAGAAAAAAATTACCCAATGTGATCAGTGCGGTAGAATTGTATATGTGGAGAGATGATTCTGACAAATCCCCATCTTCGAGTAAGCACCATGCCGATCCCTACCATGGACAATTGTCCAAAAAATTTCCGAGAAGCGGTCATTCGCTCCTTTGCCTTTGGGCAAGGGAGAGGAAAGTCCGGACATCATAGGGCAGGATTCCCCGTGAAAACGGGGGGGGCTTGTTTCAAGGCAAGTTCACGGCCAGTGCCACAGAAAACAGACCGCTCCCCTTGGGGAGTAAGGGTGAAAAGGTGGGGTAAGAGCCCACCGCAGAATGAGCAATCATTCGGGCATGGTAAACCCAATCCGATGCAAGACGAAATAGGAAACCGGGCGGCCCGTCTATGGTTTCGGGTACGTCGCACCCCATTTCGAAGGGGATCTGACTTTCTAGTCAGATAGATAAATGAATGACGATCGTTTTAAAACTTAGGTTTTTGATTGATTACAGAATCCGGCTTACAGCTTCTCGGGATCCATTTCAGGTAGTTCGATTCAAGTTGACGAATCCAGATAATTACAATTTTTTAGACCGCTATGGCAAATACCCAGTCAGCACTCAAAAACATCCGTAAAAACAGGACTAATTACCTGCGTAACCGCTCGGTTTCCAGCAAGCTTAAAACCTTGGAAAAAAACTTCATTTCTGCGGTCGAAGACAAAAATAAGGAGTCTGCTTCAGATGCAGCAAAGGCTCTGATTTCTGGTTTGGACAAAGCCAAGAAGAATAATCTGATTCATGCAAACAAGGTTGCCCGCAAGAAATCACGCTGTGCATCATTGATTGCTAATTTGTAATTTCTTGTCTTTTCCTGAGCTTCCCACCTGATGGTGGAGATGTTCTCCCTTCTCCAGACTTTTAAATGTGCCTGGAGTCCCCCTCGTCCTTGGTGGAATATCCACTCTCCTGCCTTTTATGATTTACTTCATTCTTTTTCAGGTAGGCTTGGTGGACATCCTCTGCAGACATTCCCATAACTTGAGCAAGTGAAATGAGGAAGTGAAATAAATCCACGATTTCAACCTTAGCATTTTGTTTATCAAATTCTTGATATTTTGCCCACCATTTCCAAGGCACTGAATCGGTGAGTTCTGCGAGTTCCTGCTGCATTGCCCGTACATAATTGAGGATCCACTTGGCTCGTTCCTCGTCATTCAACTCGTCCATATTCACCCCAATTCGTCGGTTTAATACATCCTGGAGTTCAAAAATATTTTCTAATTTATCCATCCGTGCATTTTAAGTACTTTCCCGTTGCTTCTTGCAAGTGGTTTCGCAATTTTTTTCATTTCTTTTGCCTTGTACCTGTTCATGCTTGGATGTAGTCCTTTTGATTACTTAGTAATTAAGAGAGTCCATCTCCTTGCACTAAGAAAGATTCTGATCCGTGCCACTGATTGCACCACTGGTCAAATATATACAAATACCTAATTAATAATAATTTAAATGAAATCAAGAATTCGTTCACGTTGGCACCGAGCCAATGAAAAACCCTTAGAGAACGATGGTTCTCAAGCCCCTGCCGCTCCTTTTGGAGAAATTGATCCTTCTAATAACGCTAGTTTAACGGACGACCTGAGTAATTACACACCCAGTGATAATTCACAGAGTTCACATCAGCATCAAAAACGATCCTCAAATATGAATGATAGGCGTGGATCCCGTGGAGATAATAGAAGACCACGGCAACGACGGAATCGAAAGGACGACACTCGGGACGGCGAAAAACAATCAAGTGAAAACAACCATTCCGGCAACAATAGAAACAATAAAAACCGGAAACCAAGGAAAAGACATGGTAATGACAATAGAGACCGTTCGTCCGGGAGTGGTCATGAAAATTCTAAAAATCGTAATAACAAAAATAGAAGGCCCAAAAAATCAGCAGATAAAGAAATTTCCAAGCCATCAGGACTTAAGGGCTTTATCAGCAAACTCTTTGGGTAATATATTTTACGAATTCTCCCATCTCCTGCAGTTTCGCCCTGTTTTTATACCAGTTAGTTTTTCTCCAATAACATGGACATCCTGAGGATTCATGGAGGCTCCACCCTTCATGGGGATGTGAAGGTAAGTGGTTCCAAAAACGCCGCTCTTCCCCAGTTTGCTGCCGCATTACTAAGTTCCGAAGAAACCATCCTCGAAAATGTTCCTGACCTTAGTGACATTCGATTCATGGGAGAAATCCTTGAACATCTAGGTGCAAAGGTTGAACGCTGTGGTAAAAATACATGGAAAATACAACCTCTCGATATTCAACCGGATGCACCCTATGAACTCGTGCGCAAGATGCGAGCGTCCATCTGCTTATTGGGCCCTTTGGTCGCACGTTTAAAAAGAGCTAAGATTCCAATGCCCGGAGGATGTGTGATCGGGCACCGTCCAATTGATCTTCACCTTCGTGCCCTTCATGAAATGGGAGCATCGGTCAATCTCAATCAGGGAGTGGTGGAAGTGGATGGAGCATCCATGCATGCCTCCTCCCAGTTTCTAGGAGGCAGGCATGGCAGCACGGTTACCGGTACGGCAAATGCCATCATGGCATCTGTATTTACACCGGGAATCACCACGCTAGACGGTGCTGCTTGTGAGCCTGAAATTGTGGATCTTTGCACTATGCTGGGTAAGATGGGTGCGAAAATCTCAGGGGTAGGATCACACCTTTTAAAAATTCAGGGAGTTGAGAAACTTAGTGGATGTAAACACAAAGTGATCCCTGACCGGATTGAAGCAGCAACTTACCTCATTGCTGGCGTTATCACTGGTGGGAAAATCCGGGTTAATGGGGTGAACCAAGGACACCTCGGTGCATTTATTAAATTAATGAACGAATCCGGGGTTAAGCTCACTGAAGCAGGCGGGGCAATCGAAGCATCTATAAGCGAAGAAGGGCTCAAGCCATTTGAGGTGATCACTCTGCCCTACCCTGGGTTCCCCACTGATTTACAGGCACAGACATGTGCTCTTGCCTGCACGATTCGCGGATTGAGTATATTAACCGAGCGGGTATATCCTAGCCGATTCATGCATATACCGGAACTTTTAAGAATGGGTGCCGAAGTATCGCTGGAAGGCAGCAACGCCATTGTGCGTGGAGGGAAGAATTTAAATGGTGCTCCGGTCATGGCATCAGACTTGCGAGCAAGTGCTGCATTAATTCTTGCAGGCTTGGCTGCCAAAGGAGAGACTTGGATACATCGTATTTATCACTTGGACAGAGGTTATGAATTACTGGATCTTAAATTGCGGGGCTTGGGTGCAGAAATTGAGCGCCTGCCTGAGTCAGCACTACCCCCTGCTTTTCGAAGCCCAATCGATTAATCAATCCAATTCATTAAATCCATGAAAGAGGAACCTCCAAAGGGCAGAAATTTTTTCGAGGAATCCCTTTCATCTGGCACTGAGGTGGAAGCTGCATTGCGCCCGCCCGCCTTTGAGGATTTTACCGGACAGCCAAAAACGATTGAGCGCTTACAAGTGATGGTAGGGGCGGCAGCAAAGCGCGAAGAGGCCCTTAAGCATGTATTACTATGCGGGCCTCCGGGCTTGGGCAAAACCACCCTAGCACACATCATCGGGCATGAATTGAAAAGGGAAGTAAGGATCACTTCCGGACCGGTGATCGACAAACCAGGCGATCTGGCTGGTCTACTCACTAATTTGCAGGGCGGGGATATTTTATTTATTGATGAAATCCACCGCATTCCAAAAACGGTAGAGGAATACCTCTATTCGGCAATGGAGGACTTTCGTATTGATATCATGATTGATCAGGGACCAAATGCACGCAGTGTGCGACTGGAAATCCCTAGGTTCACCCTGGTGGGTGCGACCACACGAGTCGGTCTCCTCTCTGCCCCAATGAGAAGCCGTTTTACCCTGCAAACACGATTAGATTACTATGGCAGGGAAGATCTTACCAAGATCGTACTACGCAGTTGCAAATTGCTGGACTGTGAAATCGATCAAAAAGGAGCAGAGGAAATTGCCGCCCGGGCTCGTGGCACTCCAAGAATTGCAAATAATTTAATCCATTTTGCTCGGGATTATGCAGAGCAACGGGCAGATGGTAAAATCAACCAAAAGATTGCTGCGAATGCCCTAGAACTTTTGGAAATTGATAACCGCGGACTTGATGAGATGGATAAGCGGATTCTTTTCACTATGGCAGAAAATTACAAGGGAGGCCCTGTGGGAATGGGCACAGTTGCGGTTGCGGTCAATGAGGAGGAGCATACTCTTGAAGAGGTGCATGAACCATTCCTCATTCAGGAGGGCTACCTAAAGCGCACTCCACAGGGGAGAGTTCTAACCCCGAAGGGTTGGGAGGCAAGTGGCGTCGTTCCTGCGAATGATAGTAATCAAATGTCTCTTATTTAACTGCCTGAAATTTCTTTCTAGCAAGTGGGAAGAGACAATGAAATGAGGAAGCGAACATTTCAGGACCCTTCATGATCCATAAATCCAACTCGGCCAGTCCAATTTCCCGAAGGTCAGAAATTTCATCCTCGTTGTGCACGGGTGTTATCCTTGTTTTTAATTCATAAGATCGAACAAATTCAAAGCCATTACTAGGCGATGGATCGGAGTGTAAAAGGATAGTCAGATCGAAGGCGGAAACCGCTACCCCTAGCTCTTCCTTAATTTCCCGTACTGCCGCCTCTTCAAAGCTTTCCCCCCGATCAACATGACCGGAGCAACTGACAGTCCAGAGACCCGGCTCAATATCCTTATTAAGACTGCGCTTCTGTAAAATTAAACCACCGGACTCTCCACGGGCATAAATATGAACCGCCCGGTGAAAAAGATTTAATCGGTGGGCATCCTCACGGGAAGTTACTCCAATTACCTGGTCATGCCGGTCAACCCAGTCAAAATATTCGCTCATTTTTTAAATGAAATCGCACTTGGTGCACTTTGTGATTGATTGCATATTCCCGAGCTTACTAAGTTTGAAGGAGGTGGAAACGAAATTTAAAATCCTTGGTTCAAGCAGTTCTGGAAATGCGGCACTTTTGCGCACTGGAAAATCAAACATTTTGATCGATGCTGGATTATCTGGAAAAAAATTAAAATTTCTGCTTTCGGACGAAGGATTGTCCATCGAAGAATTAGATGCCGTCTTCCTCACCCACGAACATAATGATCACAGTGCGGGCATTCGTGGATTGTCCCGCTACATGAACCTGCCAATCTTTGCCAATCGTGATACCATAGACGCCATCCAGCCAAAGCTTCCAAGACGCCCGAACTGGAAACGGTTTGAAACCGTGCAACCTTTTCAATTCCACGAATTCAAAGTTCATCCGTTCAGTGTACCCCATGATGCTTATGACCCTGTTGGGTTTTACTTTGAATGGGGCAAAGGGGATTTATTCGATCCTCCCTCCAGTCTTGCCTGGGTAACCGATCTTGGATTTGTCCCTACCCTGGTGCGTGAACGTATCAGGCAGGCAAGCATCCTCGTAATTGAGGCAAATCATTGCACGGAAATGCTGGAAAAGGACGAGAAAAGGCCCTGGAGCCTGAAACAGCGCATCCGTGGGAGGCATGGTCACCTTTCCAACCAAACGACCTATGAACTCCTTGAATCAATGGAAAATGCCTGCTGGCGGGAAGTATTTTTGATGCACCTGAGCCAGGACTGTAACGATGTGAATCTTGTGCGTGAAAGGTTCAGCACATTACCAGGACAGGGAAAACGGTTCGCAACCTATGTAATCGATCCAGCAACAGCTCAGCCGGTTGGCGTGTGAAAGCTCCAGAAAGACAGACAAAAATTATTGCCACAATCGGCCCGGCTACCGAGTCGGAAGAAATGCTGAAATCCCTGATCGAAGAGGGAGTGGATGTATTGAGGCTCAATATGGCCCACGCCACTCACAATTGGATTCGGGAAATTACCAGTCGGATTCGAAAAGTTGGTCAGTCCCTGAACCGCGAGCCTGCTATTTTAATGGATGTAAAAGGGCCGGAAATCAGAACCGGATATTTGCATAACCCTATCGACCTTAAACGAGGTGACCTTGTCGACCTTGTTTTTATTGCTCAACCAGAGCCACCAAAGCTGGAGGATGTTTGGCAAATTGAAGTGAATTACGACAAATTGCATGAGCACCTAGAACCCGGAAACAATGTTTTATTGGATAATGGATTAATTCCCCTGTTGGTGGTGGAAACATCTCCCCAACACGTACGCTGCCGGGTGCTTGAGCAAGCAGAACTGAAAAGCAGAAGGCATGTGAATTTGCCAGGGATTGAAACCGGGCTTCCTTCAATTACTGAAAAGGACAGGCTCGATACATTGGTTGGAATACAGTGCGAGCACGATTTTTTTGCCCTTTCCTTCACCCGGGACGCAGATGCAATTGATTTATTCAAAAGTTTTTTAAAGGATAATCAAAGCTCGGCCCAAGTGATTGCTAAGATTGAGGATCAGCAAGGGGTGAGCAACCTTGAGGAAATTGTAACCGCGGCAGATGGGCTAATGATAGCAAGGGGTGACTTGGGGATAGAATGCCCGTTTGAAGAGTTACCCATTATTCAGAGAAAATCTGTTGGGATTTGCCTGGCCAAAGGAAAACCCGTTATTGTGGCAACGCATCTTTTGGAATCGATGATCGAATCACCCGTTCCCACACGGGCGGAAATTAGTGATGTTGCCAATGCAATTAATGAGGAAGCAGACTGTGTAATGCTCAGTGGAGAAACCACGACCGGCAAGTATCCGCTCGAATGCGTACGCATGCTCAAAAGAATTTCCAGTAGAATCGAGAGGGAATTACCACCTGTACTTTCTGAAAGCATCCGTTTATTCCGCCCAAAAGCAAAAATGCTGCGATCGGCAGCCTTGCTTGCCTTACGTATGGAAAATGCGGCCGTTCTCGTATTTACCCGAAGCGGAGACTTGGCTGCCAAACTTGGTGCATTAAGACCAAACGGTGCACCGCTCTTTGCGTTTACCGATATTCCCGGGCTTCATCGGAGGTTACGGTTAATATGGGGAATTGAACCATTCCTCATGGATTTTTCAGATGATCCAGAAATTACCATTCAGGATGCAATTAAAAGATTATCCTCTGAAAATCGTGTAGAAACTGGTGACCAAATTGTCACAGTTACCAATGTACTGGCTGATGGGAAAGTGGTGGAAAGTATTCAACTCAGGGAGGTGGATGCAATTCTCATTTCCGATGATCTAGAAACCATATAAAAATCATCACCAAAATCGACAACAGGTAGGGCATTCCTGCTGCAATTTCTGGTAAAATAATCATCTGCTCACCGAGTGAATCAAAAAGGGTACGGACGGAGTAAAATCCAATACTCCCCAAAATCGCTACCCCTCCAATCTTACCCGGCGAGGTAGATATCCGGCTCATACCCAAGGCGAGGCCGAATAGTAATCCGATCATGCAGGCAGGTGACATGCACCACAATTGAGCCTTGCGTAAACGGTAGGGAGCAAGCTGAGGGTCTCCATAGTTGGGAAAATCCCCCAGCACTCTTTGAAGCTGAACAAGGTTCAATTTATTGGGCTTTTGAAGAAGTAACACATGAGGCCTTGGGTCGTCCTGAATTTCCGAAACCAACAGTTTTCTAAAGGATTTATTAAACCCTGGACTCTTTAAAAATGTTTCTGCCAAGGGTGCATTATTTTCTGAATCCATCTTTTCCCAAACGATAGATTGTTCGTTTTTAGATAATACGGGTAATCCGCCAATTCCGTAAAACCCAAGAAATCTGCCATTTTGAAAAGCCCATCCATTCTCGGCAGACCAGCATGCTCGCTCCGCCCGTATCCTCATTATGTCTTCTCCTTTGTCGCCATAGCAAAACAACTGAACCTGAGAACCACAAAGCGAACTGGAATTAAAATCCTTAAAATACCAAATTCGCTCATTTCCAATTTTCATTCTTAAGGAACGATTTTGAGAAAATTGATCTTCATCCTCATCTGGAATGTGAATGTTTGAAAGCCATCCGCAACCTAGGGAAATAAAAACTCCCATAAATATGATTCCACCCAGTGCTTGAGTGGATGATATTCCCGTTGATTGAATAGCTGCCCACTCGCCTCTTTTCTTCAAAAATGCAAGAGTAAACAAACTGGAAACCAAGGAACAAATGGGAATTAACCAAGGCAAGTATTCAACCGCCCATCTCCCGAGATCGGAAACATTTGCCTGGCCCGACGGAAAAACTCGATTGAAATCCTCGACCAATATGAAAAGAAAAATCGTTCCCTTTAAAAAGAACAAGCTGCCCAAAAACCAGGCAGTCCATTCCTTCAATACATGCAGACAAACGATTTTCACTTCAAAAATTATTTTCTAATTCGATATCTTACCTTAACCCTTGCCCCAATCGAAGGGAAATCCCAAAGTAACGCATTGCTACCTTTTCCATGAAACCGATTTTCTATTCGTCCCTTTTTATGATCCCCTTCTTTGCTTCGGCATCCGAGGCATCTCGCGTAATTGGATGGGAATCTATCATTGATTCATTTTTTGGTCAGTATGTCGTGGGTCCTCTGGCCGCTCTTCTCTTTTGGCCAATTCCTGGTCTGGACATTCCCCTGGTCGTTGCTTGGCTTCTAGGTGGTGCTCTTTTTTTTACTTTCAAAATGGGCTTTGTAAATATTCGCTTGTTCAGGCACGCAATCGATTTGGTAAGAGGTAAATACGACAATCAAAATCAAGTCGGTGAAGTTACCCATTTTCAAGCACTAACCACCGCACTCTCTGCAACTGTCGGACTTGGAAATATCGCAGGAGTGGCGATTGCAATCGGAACAGGTGGCCCCGGTGCCACATTTTGGATGATTTTGGTTGGATTTCTCGGAATGTCTTCAAAATTCACAGAATGTACTTTGGGTCAGAAGTATAGAAAAATTCGCAAGGACGGGCGCATCATGGGAGGCGCAATGCATTACCTGTCCCAGGGTTTAAAAGACAAAAAGCTTGCTGGCCTCGGGGGATTTCTTGCTGGCCTTTTCTGCCTCCTATGCATTGGTGGATCCTTTGGCGGTGGAAATGCATTTCAGGTCGTGCAATCACTGGATATGATCAAGTCAGTTGTTCCTGCACTGCAGCATCAGCCATGGATTTATGGAATTTTAATGGCTGTGATGGTTGGCTTGGTAATTCTTGGTGGAATTAAGAGTATTGCACGAGTAGCCTCCTACATCGTTCCGTTTATGTGTGCCATATATTTGCTGGCATGCCTCTTTATTCTGATCACTCATATCTCGGAAATCCCAGCTTCTTTTGCCCTAATATTTCAACAGGCTTTCTCTCCAGACGCTGCATTTGGTGGCTTCCTCGGTGTTCTTATCATTGGGATAAAACGGGCAGTTTTCTCAAATGAAGCAGGAATTGGATCCGCAGCAATTGCTCACTCTGCCGCAAAAGTATCTGACCCGGTTGAGGAGGGAGTGGTAGCATTGCTTGAACCCTTTATTGATACTATTGTGGTTTGCACAATGACTGCTTTGGTAATTATTATTACCGGTGCATACCTCGATCCTTCGAATGCAGATTTGATTGCTAATAATCAGGGGGGAGCCCTGACCTCTGCTGCCATGGCTGGAGTAATTCCTTGGTTTCCCTATGTTCTTGCACTTGCCGTTTTTCTCTTTGCATTCTCAACCATGATTTCATGGTCCTATTATGGTGAACGTTGCTGGGTTTATCTCTTTGGGGATGGATCATCTATGATTTACAAGTTCCTCTTTTTAATATTTGCATTCCTTGGCTCAGTAATTACGGCAACGAACATTCTCGATTTTTCAGACCTGATGATTTTGGGAATGGCATTTCCCAACATATTGGGACTAATTATCCTTAGCAGTGTAGTGAAAAATGATTTAAATAATTACTTGAAAAAGTTAAATTTTTGATCGACATTGATTTTATTATTCCAAATGTTTGGGATTTCCCTAATTACCCTTCTTAAATAAACGATTACCCCCTAATTTTCCATGTCCGACGAAGAAGTAAATATTTCAGATTCAGAAGAAGCCCGTGCCTGTATTGGCAGGCTTTTAAAAGCAATTGAAGGATGGGCAACAAAGGAAAGCCAAAAATCCGAAATCGAAGTTACCGCTTTTGGTGCTGCCCTTGCATCTGGACTAATCAATTTTCAGGACTTTTCATCCAAAGATTGCCGAAATAGCCAGCAACTTATTGGTGCAATTGCACGTGCCCGTCAACACATTGACCGAGAATTTCGAAAATTTGATGGTGAAATCGATAAGATGCACATCAAATTTGCTCAGGAAATGGAAGAACTTGACCTCAAAATCATCCGTGACCGGAAAGAGTTCAAGCACTACCTGATTTCCTTAATATATGCTGAGGAGTATAATAAATTGCGGCGCCGGGTTAATAATATATTTGAAACCTTGGACGCCAAATCACGCTATGAAGACTCGCCCAGCGAATCTTCCTGATTTCTTTTAATTCAACACCCAATTTTTCCCTGCATATATCCAGGCTGGTAGGGTAATGATGCAGCCCACCATAGTGGCAAGTATTGATCGCATTCCAACCTCACTGGATTCGGAATAATTTTTTACCACAAGTAAGGCAAACACACCCGCTGGCATGGCTGCCTGTACTATTAAAACGAGTGCCATCCAGTCCATACCTAAGGGAAACCAGCCCCATTTTGCATAGAGCATAAAGCAAGCAGGAACTGCTAGGTTTCTTGCACAAATTGCACCCATTTCTACCCGATAACCAACCGAAGGGCGAAAATTTCTCAGTAATCCAGCGAAGCTTGAACCTATGACGATTAGAGCAAAAGGAATGGAACAGGCACTGATCATGGAGAGTACAGTCCACAGGGGTTGAGGGATTAACTCTCTCCCCCCAAGTGCCTGGATTACCAATGCAAATAATACGGATAATGCAGGCGGATTTAACAATTTGGCTAATGATATACCAGAAGAAGTAAGTAGAAGCACTCCCACCGACCATATTGCAATCTCCACCCCCAAATTAAAAAGTATGATTTTAACAATGAGAAAATCACCAAAAACGATCGATGCTATGGGAAGAGCGAAGAATCCATAATTAAAAATTCCACAGCAAAACCGGAAAGCCCGGTTTTCTCTTTTTTCAAAGCCTAAGATTTGACCAATCAGGTGAGATATTCCAAACCCAATGGAAATCGAAAGGAAGCCAAATACCGGCCCAACCCATGCTTCTTTTATGGTCACAGGTTCGGAAGCCCCAAGCATCTGATGGACAATGAAACATGGATACAGTATGTGTACAATTAACCGAATTAGGCTGCCCTCTGCCTCAACCGGAATACAGTCAAACTTCCTCCCCAATCCACCCACAAACATAAGTAAAAAGGGGGGCAACAATGCGAAAAGCACATCCAAAAAATTACCCATATAATTAAATAATTGAAAAATGAAGTCTATCCCGCAAACATTTAAAATGTTTCAATTTATAGGCTAGGCTTGGCCTTTACTGGGCTGGCGTCCCCACGAGGAATCGAACCTCGATCTACGGTTTTGAGAACTCAACCCCAAGAAGTGGGCAGATCGATCCGAAGAGGAGGAAAACTTTTTTTGATATGCTCAAAACCCGATGCTTGTCTTAGGGCCGGGCAATCTTTCCAATCTGTATATTTTGTCCGTGCTGGTCGAAACTTGCACGGTCATGTAGTAAATTCCCTCCCGAACGAACATTTTCGATAAAGTTCACCCGACCGATCTGCTGAGCGGCCGGGATATTGGATCCAAAATTTGGGTAGCGGCCATCTATGGCTCCCTTCAAACTGTTCAGTCTTACCTGTGCGTTTACCGGAAAGGTCACATCTTTTAAGCGCATGGTAGTCGCTTCCATCACGATCCTGGAAATGTCCTGATTGAAAGTCAGGCCATCCACATTCAAGTCTCTTCTTGCCATGATGGTTGCGAGGGCACTTGCATGCATGGACACATCCTCTAATGAGACGTCCCTGTATCCACGAATCACAACTTCTTTGAATCCATGAATCGACACCTGTTTTAGAAGTAAATTCCTTTGAGTCGCAAGTACCAAATCGCTGGTTACTGCCTTCAATGTACTGCCTGGCTTAATGGTAAATTCTCCCGGAGTCATCATTACCAACCTTACATTTCCCGATGATTCCGTATCCCAGTTAAAGTTATCGGGTATTTCCAAACTCTCCGATGCAACAAGCAGCATTTCTTTGGTACCTTCATTAACATAGGGTTGCAATGCTTTGGCATTATTACGGACAATCAGGTTCTTCCCCCCAAGGCATTGGCCACCCCCATTTACCAGTTGATCTAATTTCAATTCATCAAAAAGTGCAGCCACCTCTACGAAGAATGGATTGGCCAACGCTTCTTTTGCAGACAACCTTTCCCGTGGTGAGGCAACTCCCAAATCGTAATCCCTAAGGAGAATGTCTGCCACTTCCCCCGTTCTTAGAATTTCCTCCGACCATCCTCCATCGGACAATTCATTCAGTTTTCTCAGGACTTCTCCATTCCCGCCCTCCATCAAGCGAACGCTCATTTGTTTTGCCCGCTCGTCTTGTTTTGTACCTGGGGTAAAAGTTGGCATTTTCGCGGGATTTGAAGTATCAAGGTTCAATTTTGAGAGTGATTCCTGCAGCAAGTCCTCCTCAATTCCTTCGTTCAACAGGCGAACCAAAATATCATCTTCCAACCCCAGAATGAGAGCTCTCGTCCTTGGTTGATATTCGAAAAAGGCATCCGCTTGCAAATTACCGAATCCATCCATTGACAAAAGCCTACGAACGGTCTGCCGGGTTGATGCCATTATCGCATTGCGAGCCCTTTGCTGCATTTTTTGAAAGCGCTCGACCTGAGCTTTCGTCAGTCCGAATTTCGCTAGTTCTAAGGAATCGGTATTGACCATACCCGTTTTCCGTGCCTGTGAAACCACTGCATTGTTTTCGAGAATTGCAGATTGCAGGACCGAACGGTCAAATGTCATCGAACGAACAGCACTTGGCAATTGCATGGCTTTCGGTTTTTGGCCGGTTCTCAAACTGGTACCCGAACGGCCTAAATTTAGAAGATCTCTACTATTTGCCCGTTGTATGTCTCTGGAAAAAGGTTCATTCCTCCGTGCAGATTGTGTGTCCAGAGTTGGACCGTCATTCCCTGCCATCACATCTCCACCGCCCGACACTTGCAGTTCACCGGTTTCCGAAGAACTTTCTTTATCTCTAGGTTCTCCTTTGCCGCCAGCATCCTCTGAGCCATCCTCTTTCTCTGAAGTTTCTTCCTCTTCTTCCTTATCCTGCTGGGCAAAGGAAATAAACGGCAAGGACATGCCAATGCCCAAAAGCAATAGTATATGAATGTACATCAGCGAGAACCTTCGGATTCCACTTCGGCCCGCTCGTCTAAGTGCACCCACTTCTTGCGTTTATAATCGTACAACAACCTGCGCTGGTCCAGTTCGCCATAGAAATACAACCATCCATTAGAGTTGGATGAGTAAAGGTAGGGATAAACTCCCCGGTTCGTCCATACCCAACCAAGGGACTCTTTCCATATCCAAATTCCCTCGCTTGCGGATATGCTCGGGTACAACCAGCCTAGATCCATATGCAGAATCCACCCGCTCGCTTCGGCGAGGTAATAAGTACCGAACCAATGACTCGTCCACCATCCCGGTGCATTTATCACCGGTTTTGCAGAGGTCAGATAATCGGATACCCTGGATCCATATCCATCCACTTCTACTCGTTCCATCAATCCATAACTCTTGCCCTTCTCATTTTGAGCATAAGCCATCACATAAATGGTTTCCATTCCTGCGTCCGGTGAGAATTCCATGGCAAATGAATCTCCGCTTCCCAGCGAAAGTGGCCGATCTGACACCCCATCCATTTTTCCGCGAACAA
>Ga0181585_10001366_pt1 | contig 21310 bp, 14 predicted proteins | sample 071ome_29_FD_132469 | JGI IMG/M metagenome (GOLD analysis project Ga0181585, IMG submission 132469) | Coastal salt marsh microbial communities from the Groves Creek Marsh, Skidaway Island, Georgia - 071407BT metaG (megahit assembly) | ecosystem: Environmental > Aquatic > Marine > Intertidal...
CTCGGCGTGGAATTTGATCGGGTTACCTTTAGCTATTTTCAGGGCGATCCCGTGCTGCGCGACGTTAACTTCCGCCTGGAGCCCGGCCGCGTATTGGGTCTACTGGGGCGCACGGGGAGCGGTAAGACGACGCTCACTCGGCTGCTCTTTCGCTTTTACGACGTCGATTCCGGCGAGATTCGCATGGGGGGGCAGGACCTGCGCCAAGTGCGTTTGCAGGGTCTTCGGCAGAAGGTGGGCATGGTGACGCAGGACGTGCAGATATTTAAGGCCAGTCTCCGTGAAAACCTGTCCTTGTTTGACGAAAGTATTGACGACGAGCAGTTGCTCAAAGCAATTGAGGAGCTCGGTTTAGGTCCGTGGTTTAGCTCGCTTCCCGAGGGCTTGGATTCGACGGTCAGTTCCGGAGCGCTATCGGCTGGAGAGGCACAGCTCTTGGCCTTTGCCCGCGTATTTCTAAAGGATCCCGGTCTCGTTATTCTCGATGAACCCTCCTCGCGACTCGATCCGGCAACGGAGGCTCGCATCGATCGAGCGGTGCAGAAGCTGCTCGAGGGGCGAACCGGTATCATTATCGCTCATCATCTGGGCACGGTCGAAAAAGTCGATGAAATTATGGTCCTGCAAGGTGGGCAAATCGTCGAGCACGGAGCGCGCGCCGAACTCGTGAGAGATCCGAATTCGCGTTTTTCTCAGCTGCTGTCTGCGGGCCTGGAGAAGGTGCTGGTATGAGCGGGACGCCAAGCGATGGGGCCACGGTCGATCCGCCCGAGGGGATGACGACTGGACAGACCGCTCTCAAGCTTCTGCGCTACAGGCCGGGGCTCTTTTTGGCGACCGTTTTTTTTCGCGGTCTCGACGATTTACAGCCCTTTGCCGTGGGGCTTATCATGCAGGCGTTTTTTAACGCACTTAGCGGGGATGCACCCGCAGGGTTAAATGCGTGGACGCTCGTAGTGCTCTTTGTCTTGTTGGAACTGGGCGATCGGGCGACGCTCTTTATTGCCGCGGTCGTAGGCGTGCGCTGGCGCTTTCACGTTGAATCGCTGCTGCGCAAAAATCTATTACAGGCTGTAATGGAGGTGCACAATCCGCGTCAGGTAAGCGTCTCTTCAGGTGAGGCTACCAACCGATTTCGCGACGATGTCGAGGCCGTAGTGCGCTATCTCGAACAGTATGTGAATCTGTGGGGCAACCTGATTTTTGCCGCCTTGGCTATCAGCTACATGGCGAAGATAGACGTGGCCGTCACGGCCGTTACGGTAATACCCAGTATTCTCATCGTGACTATTGTCGATATCGCGCGGAAGCACATACAGCGATACCGCGCCGCCCAGCGCGCCGCCACGGAAGCGGCGACTAATTTCGCCAATGAGATGTTTGGCTCCGTGCTGGCCATCCAAGTGGCCACAACGGAATCGCCCATCGTCGATCGCTTCCGTCGCCTCAACGACGCTCGCCGCAAGTCGACCCTTGTCGACAATCTATTCACGCAAATGCTGTTCTCAATCAACTTTAATATCAGCCACGTTGCCACGGGAGCAATTCTCATCATGGTAGCAGAGCAGATGCGCTCTGGGCAATTTACCGTTGGTGACTTTGCTCTCTTCACTACGTATGTCGGTGAAGTGGCGCGCAGCGGTTCGCTGATCGGCTCGGTTATGGCCCAGCATCGACGTGCTGAAGTGTCGCTCAGTCGCATAGAGCGCACGGCCGAACTCGATCGCTCAGATAGTCTCGTCGAACACGGTCCCGTCTTCCTCACGGAACCTGCGCCGCCTGTAGAGCGGCACACTGACGGTGATCAGGGTCGGCTTGATAGACTGAGCGTGCGCGGTTTAACGCACGTATTCGACGGTTCGAGTAACGGCGTGTACGATATCGACATCGACTTGGGGCCCGATTCTTTTAACGTGGTTACGGGGCGTATCGGCGCCGGTAAGACGACGCTCTTGCGCACGCTGCTTGGGGTGTTACCCATGCAGTCGGGACGCGTCGATTGGAATGGCGAACGCGTAGAGGACCCCAAATCTTTTTTTGTTCCGCCGCGCTGTGCGTATACGCCTCAGGTGCCGCGCCTTTTTAGCGAAAAGCTGCGCGATAATATTTTGATGGGCGTGCCAGACAGCGATGGGGAAATTGCCGAGGCCGTTCGTCTGGGGGTGATGGAAGACGATATACCCACTCTCGAGAATGGGTTAGAGACGCTAGTTGGTCCGCGTGGCGTAAAGCTGTCTGGGGGACAGATGCAGCGCACCGCTGCGGCGCGCATGTTTGTTCGACGTGCCGGCCTATACGTTTTCGATGATCTCTCATCGGCTCTCGATGTAGAGACTGAAAATGCCCTGTGGGACAGAGTTTTTGCAGCTCGACGCGGGGCCTCACTGGTCGTTTCACATCGCAGACCTGCCCTAGAACGAGCCGATCAGATCATCGTATTGAAAGAAGGGCGTATTGAGGCCGTGGGCACGCTGCGCCAGCTGCTTGACGGATGCGAAGAGATGCGTCACCTCTGGCGCGGCGACCACCACGAGCCTGCTTGATATAGGCTTCTAAGAGGCACTGTGCGCTTTACACTTTTCCAACCATTTGCTCACTTTCTCCGACCCTATAGGGGGTATATCGCCCTCGGCCTGTCTCTTCTCTTTATCACCCTAGCTATATCGCTGATGATTCCCAAGCTAATGCAGTGGGGTATCGAGGCAGTAGAAGCGGCTCTGGTGGGAAGCGATAGTCTCGAGGCTGGACTGGCCGAGACAAAAGGTGAACTAGCGCTGTATGCCGGTCTTATTGCCGGGCTCTCGCTGCTTAACTGGCTGCTGTCCATCGGCATGCGCTACTATTTGACGCTGGTTTCTCGCAAGGTCGAACGCGACATACGCAGTGCCTATGTGAATCACTTGCTGAGGCTGCCGTTATCCTATTTCCAAGAGCGGCGCGTCGGCGACCTGATGGCGCGTGCGACCAACGACGTGGAGGCGATCCAGCGCTTTCTCCACCACGCCTTTCGCATGTCGCTAACGGGGGTACTGACCTTTATCCTCACGCTCCTACTGATGTGTTTGATCGACTGGCAGTTAGCGGTCCTATCGCTGCTGCCGATGCCGGTTATGGTGGTGATGACGCGCTGGGTGGGTCAGAAGGTGCGCAGCGGGTATCGCAAAGTGCAAGAGCAGTTTGCAGAGATGGTCGCGCACATTCAAGAAAACCTGTCTGGTATGCGCGTGGTTAAAGCCTATGCACTAGAAGAAGATGAAATGGCATCCTTCTCTCTGCTCAACGAAGAGTATGTAGAGCATAACCGTCGGCTCGTAAAGATTCGCGCGCTGTTTTTCCCCTTCACCTTTTTACTCAATGGCGCCTCAATGCTCGTTATCCTGTGGCTGGGCGGACTGCGCGTTATGGATGGTGCAATGACGCTAGGCGCTTTCGTTGCGTTTAATGCATACCTCATCCGCATGGGTAGACCGATGATGCTGTTGGGGCGCATTGTGGATGAATATCAGCGAGCCGTGGCCTCAATGGGGCGTATTCAGAGCGTAATTGATGCTGAACCCCAGTCTTTGGGTGGGGCCAATGGTTTGGACGTGCGCGGAGAGATTGAGCTTCGGGCTGTCTCCTTCTCTTATGACGAGCGCTCGGCACTTGATAATATTACGCTGCGCGTGCCAGCCGGTAGTTCGTTGGCCATTGTCGGTCGGGTCGGGTCGGGCAAAACAACGCTTGCGCGCTTTATTCCTCGACTTATCGAGGCGTGTAGTGGAGACCTGCTGATCGACGGTCGCTCTCTGAGAGATATACCCCTTGGCGATTTGCGTGCGGCTATTGGCTACGTGCCGCAGGAGACGTTTCTATTCTCAGATACGCTGCGTGAAAATGTAAAGCTCGGTTTAACGGGATGCGACGAGAATGCAGTCCGCGAAGCGATAGAAATAGCGCAGTTGGCAAAAGATGTAGCCGACTTCTCACAGGGCTTAGATACTATTGTTGGCGAGCGTGGGGTGACGCTGTCGGGTGGACAGAAACAGCGCACGGCTCTGGCGCGTGCAGTGATCCGCAAACCCAAGATTATGATTCTTGACGATGCGCTGGCCGCCGTCGATACCCATACTGAAGAGGAAATCCTCAAGAGGCTGCGAGGGGTAATGGCCGGACGAACTACGCTCATTATCGCACACAGGATTTCGACCGTGAGAGACGCCGATCAAATCGCGGTGCTCGATGAGGGACGCCTGGTGGAATTGGGCACGCACGAGCAGCTGATAGGTCGGAATGGCCTGTATGCCGATATGTGTCGTCGCCAGGATTTAAGCAGCGAATTGGAGGCACTCTAGATTGGAAGAAGCGCTCGAGACAAAAGGCGTCGATCCCAAGCTGCTCGTGCGTCTGCTAGGATATCTGCGTCCATATGCCGGATGGGTTGCCTTTACCTTTCTCCTCATTTTCGTCTCTTCGGCTGCGCGACAGGCAGGCCCTTTTCTCACGAAAATTGCTATTGACGATTATATACTGCTCGGCAACCGCGATGGGTTGGGGCTGATTATTGGCGTATTTCTCGGTCTGTTGTTCCTGCAGTTTTTCGTCGGATATGCACAGAGCTGGGCTACGAGTATGGTAGGGCAGTGGGCGATGCGAGACGTGCGTGCCCAAATTTTTGCCTGCATGCAGCGACTGCCGCTGCGCTTTTTTGACCGCACGCCGATTGGTCGTCTAATGGCCCGCAATACGAGCGACGTCGACGCACTCAACGAACTGTTTACGGACGGCGTGGTCTCTATGTGCAGCGATATGTTAACGATTCTAACCATCTTGGCATACATATTTTATATGGACGTAGAGCTGGGCGCTCTCACCTGCGCGGTGCTCCCCGTGGCCGCTGTTGTGACGTTCTGGCTGCAGAAAAAGACGTTTCAAGCCTACCGAGTAGCGCGCACTCGCTTTGATCATTTCAGCGCGTCGCTGCAAGAGAGTCTATCGGGTATAGAGGTCGTTCAGCTGTTTGGATTCGAAGGGCGTTCCGCCGCGCGCTTTGACGAGGGCAACGACCGCTATCTGGAGGCGCGCGTGCAGAGCACGTTCTACCACTCGATTTACTTCCCTTTTATGGAGTTGGCTGGATCGACGCTGCTGGCCCTCATTTTATGGTATGGCGGAGGCGAGGTAATCGAAGGTCAGATCCAGTGGGGCGTGCTCGTTGCTATGCTGCAGTACGTGCCGCGCTTCTTTATGCCCATCCGCGACATTGCCGAGCGCTATAACACGTTGCAGGTCGCCATGGCATCTTCCGAGCGCATCTTTGAACTGGTCGATAGCACGCCCGAACCTCGGGGTGGAGAATGGCAGGCAGACCAGCTACGAGGTTCCATTGAATTTGATGGCGTTTCCTTTGCATATAAGGGCGAAGATTGGGTCCTGCGCGACGTTTCTTTTGTCGTAGAGCCGGGGCAGAGTGTCGCTATTGTCGGGGCGACGGGAGCAGGTAAGAGCACGATAATCAACTTGGTATGCCGTTTCTATGATATACAGCGGGGTGCCATTCGCGTTGATGGCGTTGATATTCGCGAGTGGGACGTGCAGGCACTGCGTCGCAGAGTCGGTATCGTTCAGCAAGACGTCTTCCTGTTTAGCGGAGACGTTGAGCACAATATACGTCTTGGGAGCGAATGCATTACGAGAGCGCAGGTCGAAGAGGCGGCCCACAGCGTCAATGCCGATCGCTTTATACGCAAGCTACCCGACGGGTATGGATATCAGGTTGGTGAGCGCGGTGCTTCATTTTCGGCTGGCCAGCGTCAGCTTATTTCTTTTGCCCGTGCCCTGGCCAGCGATCCCGACATTTTAGTGCTGGATGAGGCCACGGCCAGCGTAGACACGGAGACGGAAATGTGGATACAAGAGGCGGTTGAAAAGCTGATGCAAAGTCGCACGTCTATCGTTATTGCCCATCGCCTGTCTACAATACGCAATGCCGATAAGATTTTAGTGATGCATCGAGGCCAGGTGCGCGAAGAAGGGGAACACGACGCGCTCATAGCGCAACGCGGCATTTACTATCGCCTGCACCAGTTGCAGTATGAGCGCACCGGCGACGGATCGTAACCATAGAAGAAGGCCATGGAATATCTACTACCCTTTGGAAAGGCGCACGGAGATCGGGCATGGCGCTGTGGCCCTAAGGCCGCGCGCCTTTCTCAGTTGAGTGAGGCGGGGTTTTCCGTCCCGCCGGGTTTTGCTATACCCAGCGACGCATTTGAGCACTTTCTATCAGTGAACGACTGTGCGGAGGACGTTGCGAAGATGGTGTCGGAAATCGACGCGCGAGCACCGTCTGATTTGGCAGAGTGGCCAACGCGACTTCGCGCGCTTGTCTTGGCTGGGCAGATGCCGGACGAAGTGTGCGCTGCGCTGCGCGCTGGAATGGAATCCCTAGGCGGCGGTCCGGTCGCTCTACGCTCCTCGTCTACGATGGAAGATCGCGCCGACGTATCATTTGCTGGCCAACACGATTCCCTGCTTAATCTGCGCTCGCTGGAGGCCTGCGTTGAGGGACTCAAGAGCGTGTGGGCCTCTCTGTATAGCGACCGCGCAATGCGCTATCTGCGCGCGTTGGATCGGTCCGCTCAGTCGCTGCGTATGGGCGTCGTTATGCAGTCTATGGTTCCCGCACAGGTGGCTGGAGTTGCCTTCACGGTCCACCCGCTGAGTGGAGACTACAAGCAGGTATACATATCGGCGGTGCGCGGGCTGGGAGAAGGCGCTGTTTCAGGCGCCGTTGCAGCCGATGAAGTGATTGTATCGCGCGGCACTCACGCGGTGATTAGCTACGAGGCGGGTGGACAGACAGAGCAGGTTGTAGGGGCTGCAGACGGCGGCACGGAGGTGGTCGCGGCAGAGGGGTCATCCCGCGCCATCGAGGAAGAACAGGCCCGCCGCGTAGCTCAACTCGCCCTCGGCGTGGAAGATGCGCTGGGGGGCGATCCTCAAGACGTAGAATGGGCCCTTGTCGACGATAAACTGTTCTTGCTGCAGGCTCGTCCACTCGTTCAGAAGCGCGATGGAATAGAGGTCGAATGGAAGACGCCGATTCCCAATGCGCGATGGCGGCGTAACTGGCGTTTGGGAGAATGGCTGCCGGAGGCGGTAACGCCTCTCTTTGGGTCTTGGATTCTACCCAAGTTAGTCGCAGCGCGCGAGCAGTTTGGTACGGGTCGTTTAGGATGGGAACACCGTCGGACCTTTTCGATGCCTCATCCCTGGTTTTGTCTGGTCAACGGCTACTTCTATACGCGGCAGGATTTCCCCCAGTGGGGAGAAAAAGAGGGCGATGCCGAAAAGAGCGAAGAAGAAAAGCGCCGAGATCGACTCCGCCAGATGGAAGAGAGCAAGACGCACCTGCGTCGCTGGCACGGAGAATTGCTGCCGGAGTATATCGAACACGCCGCGCGCCACAGAGGACACGACGTGGCTCAAAGCAGTGCGCGTGCGCTCTTTGAATGGGTTGAGGCCCTAGTTGAAGAAGCGGGTGAGATATGGTATATCATCGCGCCCATAGGATACGGTTTTGAGGAGATGAGCTTCCGGCCGCACTACGAAGAGAAGATACCCGAGGCGGGAAGAGCGCACTTCAGCGTTCTGTTTAGCGGATACCCAAGTCGCATATTTGACGGACAGCAGGCGCTCTATGAGCTGGCTCAGCGCGTGCGCAACGATGCGGGATTGATCGGAGTGCTCGAGGGACCCACGCCGCTTGAAAAGAGCCCTGATTGGCTGAGAGAGGGCGTGTTGACCTACGTGCGCGAATATGGACATCAGCTGACTAGTATTGACTTTTTCTGGCCCACATCCGGTGAGGATATCAACGGTTTATGCCGCCTGTTGGCTTCTTTCGCGCGACGCACGCTGATCTCTCCACAAGAGCAGCGGCAGCGCGCGGCCGAGCGTCGAGATCTAGCCGTAGAGCGCGTCTTGGGTCAGGTAGAAGAGGCCGAGCACGAGATGATGGCTGCGCTAATTGACCACTATCAAACCAATGCCTCCGTTCGCGAAGACGCCAATTTCTATCTGCAGTACGGCTGGCCTCTGATGCGAAGTGCCGTGTTGGAATTATCAAGGAGGATGGTTGAACACGGGATTATAGGAGACGTTGAATCAATCTTTTTTCTCGAGCACGAAGAATTGCGCGGCGCGCTGGATGCGTTGGACGGCAATGCGCATATGGGATCCCTGCAGCCCGTAGCAGACGGGCGTCGACGAACCTGGGCAGAGTGGCGCCGGCTGGATGCCCCCGACGTGCTTGGCACCGTGGAGGAGCGCGATGCCGAGAAGGGCTACTTCGACGACGAAAGGGGACGCCGTATCGTAGCGCAGGGGGTAAGCCCCGGCGTGCATCGCGGGCGCGTGCGCTTTGTTCAGATCGACGAGCCGATGGACCAATTTGAAGAGGGCGAGGTCCTAGTTACGCACGCTGCGAGTCCACACTTGACGCCGCTGATGCTGATGGCTGGTGCTCTCGTCGTTGAGATTGGCGGCGGCGCTAGCCATTCGTCACTCGTGGCACGTGAACTCGGGCTGCCGGCCGTTGTGAACGCAGCAGAGGCGATGCGCGTTCTGAAGGAGGGTATGGAGGTAGAGGTGGACGGCACAAGTGGAACGGTCCTGCTCGTGGAAGACTAGTTTTTTGGACAACGAAGGCGGCGCTTAACGTGCGTTTGTCGAACTGTGGAGGCCAAAAGAAACAGGGCAGCGGAAAAGTAGACCGCTGCCCTGTTTCTTTTTTACTACGCTGTGGTTGCGCCGCCAGGCGTAGTATTTACTCTTCTATATCTTTCTTTATCCGGCCCCAGCTGGTGCTTTCAACGGCCGTTGGTAGGTCATTGCCGTTCGACCACAGTAGAGACGATTCGTTCATTACGCTGCCCGCGTCGGCGCTTCCGCCTAGGTCAGAGCCTGATCTGCTGCGGCGTGGGCCTCGCTCTGTGCGCGTGCTGCGCAGGGCTTCGAGCGAAGCGATCTGTTCGTCGGTCAGTAGTGCTGTAAACGCAGCCTTGTGCTCTTGTCTGAGGGCGCTGTGCGCTTCCCTAAAGGAGACGCTCAAACTTTTCAATGCGTCGCGCTGCTCCTGGCTGAGGTCCAAATCGACCTTGCCTCGCCGTCGCCCTTTTTCGCCCTGACGGGCCGCTAGGGCGTCTAGTTGTTCTTGGCTCAGCAGGGCCTGTCTATCTGCCTTGTGCGTCGCGTGTAGCTCCTTCATGCGCGCGACGAAGTCGCTGTGAATGGCTTCTGCTCTGCTCCGCTGATCTTCGCTCAGACCCAGTTGCTCGGCTAGCGCACCGCGCCGATCTTGCCCGGGCTGCATGAGAGAGGCGCCGCCTCTATAGCGTTCTTTGCGGCCCATGCGGTTATCACTTTTCCACCCCTTTATCTGTTCGAGCTGCTCGGGGGTGAGGATCTGTTCCATCTGCTCGCGATGAGCGGAAAAAAGCTCTTTCATCTGTTCGCGGCTCGGGCGTTCACCGCTTGCGCGCAGCGACTTGATTGCTTCACGGTGTGCTTCGTGCAGGGCTTCCATCTGCGTTTTCTGCTCGTCGCTTAAGCCCAACTTATTTGCTATCGCTGCACTGCGCACCTTGCCAAATGCCCCGCGCTGTGCGTCTACGGCTGCCACCGTTGCGATACTCAGCGCAGCGACTACGAGATAGGTCCATTTTGTCTTCATTTTCGTAGATCTCCTTTGTATGTTTCTGTGCGAACAGGCCGTGTTCTTGTGGGATTAGACAGGGGGAATAGAGCAACCATTCCCGTAAAAAACCCAATGCGAATATTTTTTTAATGGGCGCACTCTATACAGAACAAATCAAACCAAATAGAGTTCCTGATATATTTGCGTTACTGCCCGCTGCGTATAAGCTGCCGGTCTATCGCATTCAGGATGTTAATCATAGAACAAGACCTATTTTTTGGCACCGCATTTTTAACTATTTATGAGAAAGGGAAAAGTCTATGACCTCACGTGATACAGATGGCCCGCCGCCTTTTGGTTCGCCCGCCCTGCGCTTACCCGATACACTGAGAGGCCCTTTAAAGGCTCACTTAGCTGAGCTTAAAGAGCAGTTCCTGCAGTTGGGATGGGGGACTCGGGGAGGTTTTGGTTCGCGTCCGGCCCTGATCGTCATTGACCTTGCGCTGTGGTGGACGCGACCTGGACAGCCGCCTATGGGCAGCAATGTCGACTCAGTTGTAGACGGTGCTTGTCAAATGCTTCGCGCCGCTCGTGCCGCCGATATTCCGATAATATTTACGACGTATGATTACGATCCGGCTGATCCACCGACTCCGCACGATGCCAAGTGCGCCGACAATATACGTCCGGAAGACAGGCCGTTTTTTGAGCTGGATCCACGCGTCCAACGGCGGGACGACGAGCGCATTGTGCGCAAGAAGTACGCATCGGCTTTCAAGGGGACCAATCTACTCGACATGCTAACGGCGCTAGAGGTAGACACGCTGATTGTCACCGGAGTGAGCACGAGTCACTGCGTCTACGCGACCTGTCGCGACGCGGCGCATACCTTTCGCGTGGTGGTGCCCCGCCAGGCCGTTGGGGAGCGCTGCGAACTGCTGCACGAGGTCAATATGCTCGACATTGATATCGATCTGGGCGATGTGCTCGATATCGAAGAAGTGGAGGCGTATCTGAGTGGCCTATAGCGCATAGGTCGCCAAGAGATCTGGTTGCACTATGCGGGAGCATCGCCAACGTAGCGGACGTAGGCGTAATAGGGTGCCATGCAGCGCTCTTTGGTATCGTAAAAAGCCGCGAAGAGCTGTGCTGGCCCAGCTGCCAGTTCTAGCGTGAAATGAGCTCGCTCGTCGTCGCTGGCAATCTCGCACTGCCGTGCCGTGCCGTCGATTTCGACTTGGGCCCACTGCACGGGTATGGCTTCGCCCGACTCGTAGTAGTGGGCATCGCTGGGCTTTATGCTGTCGCGCCGCCAGTTGCTATCGTCCCCGTCAATGCCGGCCTGTAGGGCATAGCCCGTTTCTTCTGGCCAGCGTCTGAGCTCGATCTCGTACGAACCCGAACGCTTGATATCTACCGCCCAGTAGCCGCTGCACACCTGTCCGGCGCGCACTTGTCCCTGGTTCCAGGCCACGCTGGAGCTTTCGTTGCGCAAATCGTGCGTCGTGATTTTTACCGCCTCGTCGTCCGAACCCAGCGCAATGGGTTCGTCGCGGTCAAATTGGGGTGAGATAAGAGACCACCAGTCTTCGTAGGCCGTGCGGAGTTGGACGACGCGATCCGGGTGGCGTGCAGAAACGTCGCTGCGCTGTCCGGGATCGCTGTCTAAATCATACAGCTCGCGACCGTCTATCAGACGCCAGGGGCCCTGCATGACTGCGCTGCGCCGCCACTTGACGGGGCGAGCGACTCGCTGCGTATCGCAAAAGGTCGTGCGCTCTGCCCACTGCGCGCTCTCCCTTCCATGAAGCAGAGGCGTCAGGCTCTGCCCGTGAAAAGAGCGTTCGCTGGGCACCTCAACGTCGCAGAGGTCTAACAGAGTCGGCATGAAATCTACGTACGAAGTTAGCGCGTCGATGTCGCGTTCGTGGGCAAAGCCGCCGTTGGCATAGCGAAGTAAAAAAGGCACTCGGTGTCCGCCATCGTAAGGCGATCCCTTTTTGCCGCGCATTCCCACGTTATAGGAGCCGGGACCTTCGATTGGAAACTGAGATGCGTCCAGCTCGACGCCGGTAGCCGTGCCGTTATCGGTCATAAAAATGACGATCGTATTTTCGGCAATGCCTAGTGTTTCTAGTTGGTCTACAAGCCGGCCAAAGTTTTCGTCTATGTTGGTGATCATGCCGTAGAAGCGCGCGCGGTCTTCGTGGGGCGTAGACTCGAGGTAGGGCTCAACGTAGCGCGGCTCTACGTTGAGCGGTCCGTGCGGTGCGTTTGTCGCTATATAGCAAAAGAAGGGTTCGTCTTTTACCTCATCGATAAAGCGCATGCCTTCGCGGAAGAATACGTCCGTGCAGTAGCCGGTAAAAGCCGTGGGCTCGCCGTTTTTAAAGTAGGTGTCATCAAAGTAGTCATTGCCCCACGCATCGCCCGTGTTGCCGATGCCGCCTCCCGCGTGATAAACCGTCCGGTCGAAGCCGCGTTCGTGCGGGCGATACGGCGCGTTGTCTCCCAAGTGCCACTTGCCAAAGTGGCCCGTTCTATAGCCGGCTTCACGCAGGGCATTGGCCAAGGTCCACTCGTCGGCTCGAAGCAGCGAACGCCCTCCGATTGTATGCCAAACACCCGCGCTGTTGCAATAGTGTCCAGTCAGCAGGCCGGCTCGCGTTGGAGCGCAGGTACTGCCCACGTGATAGTTGCTAAAGCGCACGGCTCTGCTGTGAAAACGATCGATGTTCGGCGTCTGGATTGCGCTGTTTCCGTGGCATCCGAGATCGCCATAGCCTTGGTCGTCCGTGAGGACAAAGACAATATTGGGTCGGGTTTTTCCTGTCATGTTTTGCTCTCTGAGAGGAGATAGACGCACTGTGCTGGGTAAGTCTCATTAGGTAAAGAGAAAGAATGCCGTATAGGGCGTTAAAGTAGTAAATAGCGTCTTAGGCGTCCAAGTGGAACGGATGCGTTTCGCTTGCTGGTCAGCCAAGTGAGCCATACTTTGTTAAACACCTATTATACTCTAGAAGTGAGGACATACGTGTCGACCGATCGCGCCACTGATTTTTACAGAGAAAACGGCTACTGGCTGCACAAGAAACCGCTTTTTAGCGATGATCAATTTGCTCGTCTGAGTGCGCTTTTTGAAGATTTGTTGGCTCAAAACGAGGCCGGTCGTCGAGCCGATCAGCTCGACGTGCCGCACTTTAACTGTCCCGCACTTTTCGAGTTTTTGCTCGCTGAGCAAGTGCTCGATTTGGTAGAACCCTTTATCGGTCCGGATATTGGTCTGTGGAGCAGCCACTTTATCTGCAAAGAGCCCCAGATCGGTCGCGCAACGCCTTGGCACGAAGATTCGGCCTATTGGAATGGACGGATGGACCGAATGGATCAGATTATCACCGTTTGGTTGGCCATTGACCCCTCCACGCGTGCCAATGGCTGCATGCGTGTCCTGCCGGGAACGCACGTCAACGGCTTCTCTCAATACGAAGAGGTCGATCGGGCGCACAATACATTCTCCCGTCAGGTCATTGCCGAAGAGCGCGACGATACCAAGGCCGTATATTTTGAGCTAGAGCCAAACGAATGCTCTCTACACGACGCGCGCATCATACACGGAGCCGCTGCCAACAGCAGCTCTTTGCGGCGGTGTGGCTACACAATGCGCTATTTTTCTCTGACGTCAAAGGTGATTGCCGAGCGCAATGAAACGCACAGGGTCTGGCACTGTCGAGGCAAAAATGTAGCGGGGAACAAACTGGCCGAACGGCCTGCGTTTTAAGAGGAATTCACTCAGTCAGTTAAGCACGGAGCGAGTCGATGAAAGGCAATGGAAGTTATTCATACGAAGCGGGCGAGCGCCATGCCCACCGTTGGGGCTACACCGATACGCGCTTTGAGTTTGTCGATGAGCGGAGCGTGCGCGTCACGGGCGATCGCTATCCAATCTGCGGCTATGAAATGCCCTATTTCATACCCTTTGCAGAAGAAGTGCTGGGCGTGTCTTTTCGCCCGCAGGACATGCTGCCTGAGAAAGCGCCAGAAACGCTGCCTGAGGCGCGCACCCACGTCGATTTCGTAAGCGCGTTAAAAGAGACTCTCAGCGATGATCAAATTGCGGTTTCGGACGCAGAGCGGCTGCGTCACAGTCACGGTCAGTTGAGCGTGAACGAGGTGTATCGAGTGCTCTACGGTGCGCCCTTAGAGCGGCATGTCGACATGGTTCTCTACCCCCAAAGCGAAGAGGACGTATATAAAATCGTCGAGATGGCCAACCGGCACGGCGTGTGCATTGTGCCCTACGGCGGAGGTACCAACGTCAGCGGTTCGCTGACCCTTCGCCGAGATGAGGAGCGCCCTATCGCTTCCGTCGATATGAGCCGCATGAATCGCATTCTTTCACTAGACGAAGAAAATCTGTTGGCCTGCATAGAAGCTGGAATTTGCGGGCGTGACTTAGAGCGCGAGTTGGCGGCGCGCGGATATACATCGGGTCACGATCCCGACAGCGTCGAACTGTCGACCTTGGGCGGTTGGATCTCGACTAATGCCAGCGGAATGAAAAAGAATAAATACGGCAATATCGAAGATATAGTCCTCGAGGCGACGCTGATTACTCCGACGGGTGCGGTAGAGACTCTTTCCGCAACGCCGCGTAATTCTACCGGCGTGCAGCCGCGCGGTTTGCTTTTTGGGAGCGAAGGTAATTTGGGGCTGATAACCAAAGCCAAACTCAAGATCTATCCTCTGCCCAAGGTGCGGAAGTTCGGTTCGTTGGTGTTCCCAGATTTTGCAACGGGTGTATCCTTTCTGAAGGAGTTGCGTCAGGGAGAAGGTGTTTTACCGGCCAGTATCCGCCTAGTGAACAACAACGAATTTCGCTTTGGACAAGCCCTCAAGCCTGCGGCGGAAGGACTCAAAAAGATAGAGCAGCGAATGCAGCGCTTCTTTCTTTTTAAGGTGAAGGGTTTCGATATAAATGAGCTAGCAGCTTGCACTATTGCGATGGAAGGAACTGCGAGTGAGGTGGCTCATCAGGAGAAAATTATTTTCTCAACGGCCAAGCGATATGGCGCAATATCGGCTGGAGCCAGCAACGGTCAGCGCGGTTATATGCTGACCTTTGGTATTGCGTACATACGCGATTTCTTTAACCAGTTTGGCATTCTTGGTGAAACGTTTGAAACCTCCGTGCCGTGGGATCGCATTCTTCACGTTACCACGGCCGTGCGCGAGCGCCTGTGGCAAGAGTGCAAAGAGCGCCAGGTCGTGGGTAAGCCTTACCTGTCTTTTCGCGTTACCCAGACCTATCATACGGGCGTATGCATCTATTTTACGATGGCGTTCTCTAGCGTCGGATTAGACGACCCTGAGCATACTTATCACGATGTGGAGAGCGCGCTGCGTCAGGTAATTCTCGACCAGGGTGGTTCGCTGTCGCATCACCACGGCGTTGGCAAAGTGCGCAAGGAGTTTCTGCCGCAGGTGCACAGCGCTAACAGCATGCAGGTGCTGCGCCAAACCAAGCATGCTATGGATCCCAACAATATCTTCTCTGCCGGGAATGGCGCATTTGGCGATACGCCATGATGAAAGACAAGCGGGTCTTACTAACTGGGGCTTCGTCCGGTCTCGGTGCCGCTCTAGCCTATGCGCTTGCCCAACAGGGCGCGCGCCTTGCGCTTTTCGCCACGAATCTCGAGCGCTTAGAAGGAGTCGCGGAGAAGTGCAAGGAGCTTGGGGCAGAGGTGTTTGTCCACGCGGGGGACGTGGCCGAAGCCAGCGACGTGCAGGCGGCTGTACAGCGTGCAGTGGAAGCGTGGAACGGCATCGACGTTGTGATAGCCAACGCGGGAATCAGCATGTGGGTGCGCTTTGAAGAAGTGGAAGATCCCGCGGTTTTTCGCCGTCTAATGGACGTCAACTACATGGGGGTCGTGCACGCCGCTTATGCGGCCTTGCCCTATCTAAAAGACAGCCGTGGGCTCTTTGTCGCCGTCTCTTCGGTTCAGGGGAAAGTCCCCGTTCCATTGCACAGCGGCTATGTGGCTTCGAAGCATGCGGTTCAGGGTTTTTGCGATACGCTCCGCTTAGAGCTTCTGGGGACGGGGGTCGATGTGATGGTCGTACTGCCGCACTGGCTGCGCGGGACCAACCTACGTCAGAGCGCGCTCGGCAAAGACGGGCAGGCGCTGGGGACTACGTCGCGCCGTCACAGCAGCGAGTCCATTACAATTGAGGCGGCTAGTCAGCAAATCGTGCAGTCTATGCTCAAGCGGTCTCGGCAATTAGTCATGCCTTGGAAGCTCAAGCTCTTGACCGCGGTGTATGCGCTGCGTCCGCAGTGGGCCGAGGCGGTTATTCGCCGGGCTTTGCGCAAACAGGACCTCGGCAAGTAGCGCGTGCCGGGCAGGCGGAAGGCATTCGCCTAGATCGTTTTCAGAAAATAGGGGGACAGTATGGGAAGAATGTATACGGCTGCTATCGTCGGCTGTGGAGATATTGCACACCATCACGTGCGCGGTTATCAGCTGGCCGGCGTGGATGTAGTTGCCGTGGTCGATCCACTAGACATTGCTCGCGAACAGTTCCAGAAGGAGTATGGGGTTGCGCAGGCCTATGGCAAGATTGAGGAGATGCTCGATGCAATCGTGCCAGATATGGTGAGCGTTTGCACCTGGCACTTGCTGCATCCAGGTCCTACGCTAGCCGCCGCGGAGGCGGGGGTTAAGGGCGTTATATGTGAGAAGCCGATGGCCGTTGGCTTGGGATTGGCCGATGAGATGGTGGATGCGTGTCAGCAGCGCGGCACGAAGCTCGTCGTAAGTCACCAGCGGCGCTTTACGCCGGGGTGGGAAAAGGCGCGTGAGTTGGTGCAGGGAGGCGCTATTGGTCAACTGGTACGCGCTGATGCCAAAGTAGCTGCAGGACTGCTAAACTGCGGAACGCACGCGATAGACGGTATGCGCTTTGTCATGGGAGATCCAACGGCTGAATGGGTTATGGGGGCGGTTGAACGTCAGAGTGAGCGCTTTGAGCGCGATACCCCGATAGAAGATGGCTGCATGGGATTGGTGCATATGGCAGACGGGACGCAAATCTTTATGCAATGTGATTTGGATATGCAGGATGCTTCTTGTGCGCGATTCGTATTTCGCGGCACGGAGGGTATGGTCGAGACGACGGAGACCTGGACGCGGCTCTTTAACGCGGAGAGTGGAGGGTGGCAAATGCAGGACTTAGGCCTTGAGCCTGAGCAGATCGATACAATCGGTGGAATGGCCAATGCGCGCCAAACAAAAGAGCTTATCGCCTGGATCGAAGGGGCAGAGGAACACCGCGGTTCCGGGGAGCGTGCGCGAGCTACGATAGAAATTCTAATGGCGCTGTTGGAATCGGCACGTCGGCACCAGGTGGTTCGCCTACCCTTACAGGAAAAGGGCTATCCGCTTGAACTCATGTTGGCTGAAGGCCTGCTCGAACCGACGCAAAAGGGACCGTACGATATTCGCGGTTATCTCAATCGCGAAAACGTCGACGAGGCGCGCTATGCCGAACTGCGCGCCCAGGGAATGAGCCACCACCCGATTATGCGCGCGCTGCATGAAGAAAAGATGGAGCGAGAGCGCCAAGGTGAGTAAGTAAGCCTTACATACACTTGAATAGAAAAGAATATCCGGATACTCGTGGAGTGATCCAATATGAAAAAACCCGTATTGTCTACCGACGAGTTCTCGAGGCTTAAGGGACTCGAGGATTTGGGGATACTCGACACGCTACCAGAGGAACGTTTCGATCGTATAACAAATCTGGCCCGCCTGATCTTTGACGTGCCGATCGCGTTGGTTAGTCTCGTAGATCGAGATCGTCAGTGGTTTAAATCATGCTATGGGCTGAACGTCGATTCAACGGCGCGCGATGTGTCTTTTTGTGGTCATGCGATCAATGAGCCTGCCCCGCTGGTTGTTGAAGATGCAACCCAAGATAAGCGCTTTTCCGATAATCCACTCGTCTTAGATGATCCCTGTATCCGCTTCTATGCAGGCTATCCAATTCAAACATCTGGCGGTCATAAAATAGGGACCCTGTGCGTTATAGATACGCAAGCAAGAGTGTTTAATGACGGAGATCGGACCAAGCTTGCGGCGTTGGCTCAGATGGTTGAATCGGAAATACTAATTACTGAACAGATGAGAGGCCAGCAAAAGATAGAAGTGGCCAAAGCGCACGTTCAGGATACGATAATGGCGATGGGCAATCGCGATGATTTTGCCAAGGTCATCAATGCGATTGGCATTGCGTTTTCGGAGCTCGGCATCGCGGATGAGGGATGGGGTCTCAATTGGATGGATGAAAACAGTAATTCTGTGGTATCATATAATTATGTTGGGGGCATTTTACAGAAAAAAGAAGTCTCCAAGTCAAAGGGAGAAATACCCACCTTGCTCGCTTTTTGGAGGCGTAATCAGGTATGGGAACGCAAGATTGATCCTGAGTTGTATAGGGGTTTAGGCGATGAATACACTCCTTCCGTAGTCATTGATGTGCCGTTTTCGCGCGGAACGCTGGCGGTCGGTTTACGCGCTGAATTGAGTCAAAATGAAGACTTAATCGGCATCATGCGCGAGTTTTGTGAACAACTCTCTGTGGCCAGTGTGCGGGTTTCCGATATTGAGAAGCGGGAGATCGCGCTGGTTGGTTTGCAAAGATCACTAGAGGAAGCTGAAGACGCTCGTCTAGTGGCCGACAGAGCCAATCAGGCTAAAAGCGAGTTTTTGGCGAATTTGAGCCACGAGATTCGCACGCCTATGAATGGCGTTCTCGGCATGATAGAATTGGTTCTGGATTCTGATTTAAACGACGAACAGCGTCAGTCGCTCGAAATGGCAGCTAGTGCGGGAGAGCATCTGTTAAAATTGCTCAATGAAATTTTAGATCTTTCAAAAGTTGAATCTGGCAAGTTGGTGTTGGAACACGCCCCTTTTAGCCTGCGCACAGCATGTGAAGAAGTGTCCGAACTGTGGGCGGGCAATCTCGCTGGGCGCGGAGTTGTGTGGGAGCATGATTTTTCGGCTATCGGGGTTGATATTGTCATCGGAGACTCGATGCGCCTACGTCAGATTATGCTCAATCTTTTGAATAATGCTTCGAAGTTTACAGAACATGGTCTGATTAAGTTGGGTGTAAAGAGCGAACTTGTTGAAAGAGACGTGGTCGTAGACGTGCGTGTCGAAGATACCGGAATTGGTATACCGAAAGAAAAGCTCTCGTCTATTTTTGGGGCCTTTGAACAGGCTGATGCTTCTACTACACGTCGCTATGGCGGCACGGGGTTGGGGTTGAGCATTTGTACAGAATTGGTGAAAATGATGCGCGGGGAGATTTGTGTGTATAGCGAGGAAGGTGAAGGTAGCGTGTTTTCCTTTCGCGTGCTGTTGGCAGACGGCGATTCAATGCAGAGCGAACAAACTTCGTATACGCAATAGATTTAAGAGGTGGAGATATGACAGTTAAACAGACGGTGGACATAGAACAGGTTGTCGAGAAGCGCACGTTGGTGGGAGAAGGATCGCTGTGGGACGCAGATAAAGGCGTGCTCTACTGGGTCGATATATTGAGTCACGAAGTCTATATATACGATCCAGAGCGCGGCGTGAATCGCACGCTGAATACCTGCCAGGCGGTAGGCACGGTCGTGCCGAGGCAGAGCGGCGGGCTTGTCGTGGCGCTCCACAACGGCTTTGCCCACATTGACTTGGAAAGCGAAAAACTCACCCCGCTTGGCAGCGATCCAGAGCGCGGCGTGCCGGCCAATCGATTTAACGACGGTAAATGCGATCCGGCCGGTCGTCTTTGGGCGGGTACGATGGAGTTTGGTGGAGCGACGGGAGCCGGTGCGCTGTACTGTTTGGACCGCGATCACAGCGTGAGCAAAAAATTAGACTCGGTCTCTATTTCCAATGGCATTGTCTGGTCTGCCGACGGGAAAACTATGTATTTTATCGACTCGCCGCTCAACACCGTGCGCGCCTACGACTACAGCGTCGACACGGGCGCCATTTGCAATGAGCGCGTAGTGTGCCAAAACGAGGGGGCCGGCGTCTTTGATGGCATGGCCATCGACGAAGGGGGCACGCTGTGGATCGCCGTTTATGGCGGTTGGGCCGTCAAGCGCTACGATCCACAAAGTGGGGAGCTGCTAGCCGAATACGAAATGCCGTTCTCTAACGTGACATCCTGTGCTTTCGGCGGGAAAAATATGGACGAGCTCTATATTACGTCGGCCTGTCAGCAAATGGATGATGCGACGCTGGCGGCACAGCCGTTGGCCGGTTCGTTGGTTAAGATCGATCCGCAGTGCAGCGGCGTGCCGTCTCCGGCATTTGCGGGATAAGGCGCTAAGCTTGAGTCGGATTAGCGCGTCCGTACGCTTCGACTACGCGCTGGAGCATTGCTTCGGGCTGCTCGGTACCGTCGACCACTAAGTCGGCACAGGCCAGGTAGACGGGCTCGCGCTGGGCGAGCATGTGAACGACCTCTTCCACACCTCCTCCGGCCAAGTTGGGTCGGGTCTGATCGCTGCTAGGATCGGATTGGATGCGCTGCCACAGCTCGGCGACGGGCACCTGCAGATAGACCACCAGCGAATTTTCCGTTGCCGCTTGCTGGTTGCGCGCGCGCATGAGCGAACCGGCGCCAAAGGCGATGACCGCGCGTTCGGTGGTGCACATCTCAACGACGACATCGGTTTCTATTGGGCGAAACCCCTCTTCGCCTACCTCTTTATAAAAAGCTGTTAGAGTCTGGTCGCCAATGCGCTGCTCAATGCCGCGATCAACGTCGAGGAAGGGCATATCTAGCGCATCTGACAGCAGTCTCCCCAAAGTGGACTTGCCGGCGGCGCGATAGCCGACGAGGACGATTTTCATTGCGTTCCTTTAGGAGTGGTCGTTATGGATATTTTAAGTCATATTAATATATGATGTGTCTCCTGGGGCGACATATACATTCGCTTCTTATAGCCGCTCATATGCGACGGGAAATTTTATGAAAGGTATCATACTAGCGGGAGGACAGGGCACCCGGCTCTACCCGCTGACGGTTTCACTTTCAAAGCAAATTTTACCAGTCTTTGATAAGCCGATGATTTACTACCCTCTATCGGTGCTCATGCTCGCTGGAATTCGCGAGATACTCGTGATCTCATCTCCCGAACACATTGACCTGTATCGCCAACTGCTCGGGGATGGGTCGCAGATTGGTCTCGATATACAGTATGCAGTGCAGCCGCGGCCTGAGGGGCTCGCTCAGTCGTATACGATTGGTGCCGACTTTGTAGATGGACAGCCCAGCGCGCTCGTTCTGGGCGACAACTTCCTCTACGGACACGGGCTGTCCAACCGGCTACAGCGCGCCGGGCAAATAAGCGACGGAGGATTGGTATTCGCCTACTACGTGCAGGATCCCGAGCGCTACGGCGTCGTCGAGTTTGATGCCGACAGAAAGGCCATCGGCATTGAAGAGAAGCCGCAGCATCCCCGCTCGAATTACGCGGTCATTGGCCTTTACTTCTACGATGGAGAGGCGGTTGAGATTGCTCGCAGCTTGAAGCCCTCTGCCCGCGGAGAACTAGAA
>Ga0181585_10001369_pt1 | contig 21266 bp, 16 predicted proteins | sample 071ome_29_FD_132469 | JGI IMG/M metagenome (GOLD analysis project Ga0181585, IMG submission 132469) | Coastal salt marsh microbial communities from the Groves Creek Marsh, Skidaway Island, Georgia - 071407BT metaG (megahit assembly) | ecosystem: Environmental > Aquatic > Marine > Intertidal...
GGGGGGAACCTATCTTGTAGTTGGTTTTGCTGCCGGTAAAATTCCTTCCTTTCCTACAAACCTTATGCTTTTAAAGGGTTGTGCGGTCTCAGGAGTTTTCATTGGAAGGTTTCAAAAAGAGGAACCGGAAAAAAACGCCCAAAACCTTTTGGAAATAGGGCGGTTGTTGGCTAAGGGAAAGCTTAATCCTATGGTTTCTGAAACCATTCGCATGGAAGATTCTGTTGCCGCAATTGAAAGAATCGCTAAACGCGGGGTTGTTGGTAAAGTTGTTTTTGTAAACGACTAACTACACAAACAGCAAAAACACACACAACGAAAAAAGGGCAATTGATGGTAAAGCCTTTTTTAATCTAGACTTAACCCTAATGTGTGTCATTATTGCAAAAAACATTAAAACTGTTATTCCCAACAAACCTAAGCTGTTCATTTCTGTGTCTGCGCTCAACAACATTGCAGCAAAAGAAAGTTTTAGTATTCCCGTAAGGTCTCTTAACCAGTCTGGGTAGTTGTAGTCATTTTTAAACTCGTTAACTATGTTGTTATACCTCACAACCCACACAAAAAAAAGGGCTACTGCTATAACGGTTTGTACTGCGTCTATTATAAGCTCTGTGTTCATTTTTCTTCCTTATAGGTAGTCGGCTGTCAACATCGCCCTTAGAGAGTTCATTGTGCGCCGCGTTATTTCCTCTTCCCCGTCCCCCTTTTTAACAAATATAGGGTTTCCAAAAACAATTTTCACTTTTTCTCTTTTGAGGTTTTTAATTTTTTCAATTATTCCTTTGGTTCCCATAACAGCGGTTGGAATTATTGGTATTTCGTTTTTTATTGCAAAATATGCAACCCCTCTTTTCCCCTTTTTTAAACCCCTTCCCTTAATTGTTCCTTCGGGGAAAATACAAACTATCTCTTTTTTGATTATTTGTTGTTGAATTTTTTTGATTGTAGATATTTGAACACTTTCTCTGTTTACTAACAACACTCCATAAGACCAGGGGCCCCAGGCTTTATACCAGGGCAGCTTTTCTTGGTCTTGTGCCATTAAAAAGGTAATCGGCTTTCTTACCGCCGCAGCTATTGGAACAGGGTCAACGTCATCTATATGGTTTGGGGCAAGAATGTATGGCCCCTCTTTCGGCAGATTGTTTGTCCCGCCAACAGAATATCTTGTTAATAAAAAACATAACAAAACAGAAACATAGCTTAAAATATATCGAAACAGCTTGTTTCTTGGATGAGATCTTCTCATTTATCTAAAAAGGAAGATCGTCGTCTTCAACTGTTTGATCTAGGTTTTCTTTTTGCGGTCTTTCTTGGTTCATTGATGGAGACGAATCCGTGCTTGACTCTCCTCCTCCTAAAATTTGAATTCCACCATAGTTGTTTGCCACCACACCAGTAGAATATTTATCGTTTCCGTCTTTGTCTTGCCACTTGTCGGTTTTTAAAGAGCCCTCAACATAAACAAGGGTTCCCTTTTTAACATATGGTTGTACATATTTTTCTGCTGTTGCTCCAAAAACAGTGACCTTTGTCCATTCGGTTCTTTCTTGTATGTTTCCGTCCTTGCTTTTCCAGGATTCGTTTGTTGCAACTCTAAAGGATGCCACCGCACTTCCTTCGCCGGTAAATCTTATTTCCGGGTCTTGTCCCAACCTTCCTATTAACGTTACTTTATTTACTGTTCCTTTTGCCATTTTGTTTCCTTTAGTTAAGGTTTAGTTCATTATAAATTATATCAACTCTTCTTTTAAATTTATTGTCTTTTTTTAATAGTTCCGCAACCTTTTTGTGTGCGTGCATTATTGTTGTATGGTCTCTTCCTCCCAGGTGAACGCCTATTGCGCTCAACGGCATGTCTAAAACCTCTCTTGCTAAATATGCTGCAACCTGTCTCGCCTGTGCAATATTTTTTCTTCTAGATTGTCCCACTATTTCTTCTTGCGATACGGAAAATATACTACAAACCCCACTCACAACATCTTGCATGTTTGCCTGGCCATACCCTTGATCTCCCAACCTCTCTCTTATAATTGACTCAACCAGGGCCTCATTTATTCTGTCTCCAGAAAGGGTTGCGTGCGCAAATATTTTTGTTATACAACTTTCTAGGTCTCTTATATTGGTTCTCACGTGTGAAGCAATTTTTTCGAGGTGCTCTCCTCCAATTTCCATATTATTTTGCTTGGCCTTAGTAGAGAGTATTGCAACCCTTGTTTCAAAGTCTGGTGGCTGTATGTCTGCGTGAAGGCCGGACTCAAATCTCGACAAAAGCCTGTCTTGCAAACCAACCATTTCTCCTGGATATCTATCGGCTGTCATTACAATTTGCTTTCCCGCTGTATACAAATCATTAAAGGTGTGGAAAAACTGTTCTTGTGTTTGCTCTTTTCCTTGAAAAAATTGTATATCATCGATTAACAAAACGTCTGCCTTTCTATAAACCTTAGAAAAATCAAGGGATCTGTTTTCCTGAATGCTTGCTATAAAGTCGTTTGTAAACTTTTCAGATGAGGCCAAAACAACATTAAGTTGTTTTTTTCCCGCTATTAGCTCGTTTGCAATAGAGTGCAAAAGGTGTGTTTTGCCTAGCCCAACGCCCCCATAAATAATAAGTGGGTTAAAGTCTGCGCTTCCTGGAGTAGTTGCCACTCTGTGTGCAGCATTTTTTGCAAAAATATTATTTGGGCCCTCTATAAAAGATTGAAAGATATTGTTTGGGTTTATGTTGTTTCTTCTGCCCGGATTGCTTTGCTTTGTAGGTTCTTGAGAGTCAAGGCCTGTGGCTGAAATGCTTTGCTCTGACTGTGGTGCAATTGAAATTTTTAATTGTAGTTTTTCTTCCTGCTCCTTAATAGAAGAAAGTATTATATCTTGATAGTTATTTATAATCCAGTCGTATGCGAACTGGTTCGGTGCCTCTAAAATAAATATATCGTTCGTTATCCCAACAGGTGAGAGGGTTTCAATCCAGGCCTCATATGCGTGGTCTGGTAGTGTTTTCTTTAAATCTTCTGCTACAATTAACCAAAAATTTTTATAGTCCATTAGTTATCCACATCTTATTAACATTTTTTTATCTATATTTTATAACTTTACGCTCTTTTTAGTTTGAAGCATAGCCTTTTTTGTCTTTTAATCTTTGTTTTATTTGTTTTACAAATAGTTTAATTGGACTATATTTCGACAAATATATAATTATGAAAAGAACATACCAGCCAAGCAACAGAAAAAGAAAAAACAAGCACGGTTTTATGAAAAGAAAGTCGACCGTTGGGGGCAAAAAAGTTTTGTCTTCTCGTATGAAAAAAGGTCGTAAAAGCCTTACCGTATCCTCTTAAAATGGATCGCAAAACACTCACTGGTTTTATTTTAATCGGTGCAATTTTATTGTTGTGGCCCAGCTATTTAGAGCTTGTTTCTCCCTCAGAAAAAACCCAAGAAGAGCTTATTGTTCCTAAACAGGATTTTGTTGAGAAATATACTGAACAAAAAGATGCTTCACAATCAGAGGCCAAAAACGAAACGTTGGGTGAGATTGCTACAAGTATAGTTGAAGTTGATGCTGGTCTCTTTGTTACAAAAATTAGCAATACCGGTGGAGGCTCTTTTGTTTCTTATGAGCTTAAAGACCACCTTAAAGAAAGTGAAAGCTCTTTAAATCTTATTGACGTCAACAATCCAAAAAATTTGTCTGTTAGTTTTATTGATCAGAGTGGCTCTGTTGTTGTTTTAGACAATAATTGGATTTTATCTTCTGGCTCCTCAACAGAGCTAAACAAAAACAATCCTTCTTCAACCCTGTCATATTATACTCTTTACAACGGCAAAAGGGTTACTAAAAACATAACCATAAACTTTAATTCATATAATGTTGGCGTTGAGGTCGATTTGCGCAACATTAAGACTGAGTCTTTAGATGGTAAATATAGCCTTTCTTGGTATGGCGGACTGCCAGAGTCGGAGGGAAAACAAGATGCAATGTTTATGGAAGGGTTGGTTGGACAAGCTGGAAACATTGAGTCTTTTCGTGTTGGTTCAGCTGGGTTTTTTGGCTCATCTGACACAAGCACTATTGAAAGGGAATCCAAGAAATTTGTTGGTCAGTCTGATTTTGTGGGTTATAGAACAAAATATTTTGGTGTGTTTTTTGTGCCTCAAAAAACAGATGTTGTAGAAATTACAAAATATCCCTCTGTTGAAAGAGCTGCTGTAGATATCTCTGTTTCTCAAGACATAAACTTTGACAAAAATACGTTGTTTCTTGGACCCCTAGACTATGGGAAGGTTTCAAACCTTAATGTCGGCCTTGAAGATAAAATTCTTGGTTGGCAGTGGCTTTCTTCTGTTTCGTGGTTGGTTTATAGTACAATGATGTTGTTATATAGTTTTATACCAAACTATGGTGTGGTGGTTGTTCTTTTTGCTGTTTTAATTAAGCTTATAACATATCCATTAATGGCAAAACAGTTAAGATCTTCTAAAAAAATGCAGGAAATTTCGCCAGAACTAAATAAAATAAAGCTAAAATACAAAAACAATCCAACGCTACAACAACAAAAAATTGCCTCCCTCTTTCAAGAAAACAAAATAAACCCCCTAGCTGGCTGTTTACCTCTTTTAATTCAAATGCCCGTCCTTATGTCTGTTTTTATGGTTTTTAGAAACACAATAGAGTTTCGTGGAGAGTCTTTCTTTTTGTGGATAAATGACCTTTCTTCTGCTGACACGCTTTTGTTTGTAGCTGGTATACCTTTAAACGTTTTACCTTTTTTAATGGCAGCATCAATGTTTTATACGATGAAGCTTAGCTCGGCCAGTCAACCCGCTGGCGGAGACCCTGCCCAAGAAGCAACACAGCAAATGATGAAATATATGTTTCCTGGTATGATGTTCTTTTTGTTTTATTCGTTTCCTTCAGGTTTAAACCTTTACTATTTATGTTTTAATATTATGCAAATTCTGCAACAAAGAATTATAAACAACGAAAAAACTTCAACCGTAAAAAAATAAATGGCTATTGTAGCTTGTTCAACTCCTCCAGGAAGAAGTGGTATTGCGGTTGTAAGGCTTTCTGGAAAAAGCGCTCTTGGAATTGTAAAGACTTTTGTTGGTGGCGGGTTTTTAAAAAAAACACACCTTTCTCCCTCCCTTGTTGAGCTTGTAGATAAAAAGCGCCGCGTTTTTGATCAAGCTGTTATTACTCAATATTTATCTCCTAATTCTTATACTGGAGAGGATCTTGTTGAAATTTCTTGCCATGGAAACCCAATAATTGTGTCTAAAATTATTGACCTTTGTCTTGAGGCCGGTGCAGAAATTGCTGAGCCTGGAGAATTCACAAAAAAAGCATTTTTAAATGGTAAAATGGATTTATCTGAAGCAGAGTCTGTGTCTTCAATTATACACGCAAAGTCTTTGGCCGGCGTTCGGTCTGGAATTAAAAATCTAAAAGGGGCTCTTTCTGGTTCAGTTATTAAAATTAAAAAATCAATTATAGGCTGTGTTGCCAACCTTGAGTTTAACCTAGATATTTCGGAAGAAGATCTACAGCCCAACATTATAAACACCACCCTTGAGGAGGTCAAAGCTCAGATTGTTGCGCTGGAGTCGCTGACAGAAAGCTTTAAAGAGTCTCAGTTTTTTCAAGAGGGTGCGTCTATTGTCTTGGCGGGTCCGCCCAATGCGGGCAAATCTACCCTCTTTAACGCGCTAATTAATAAAAAACACTCTATTGTTACAAAAGAAGAAGGTACAACAAGAGATGTTGTTGAAAAAAACTTTTTAATTAAACAGCTTCCGATTATACTAAAGGACACTGCTGGAATTAGGGGTGGTCAAAGCGAGGCAGAAAAACAGGGCATATTAAAATCAAAGGAAGAGGTTTCGAGCGCTGACCTTGTTATAATGTTTAACCATAAACCACAAAAACCCCTATCTAAACACCTTTATGTTTTTAATAAATCTGACATAAACACAACGACCGACAATTATGATATTCATATTTCTGCCAAGGAAAACAAAAATATTAGTAAACTAAAAGACCTAATTTATAAAAGGCTTGTTGGAGATTTTTCTTTAGGTGAAGTTTTATTAACATCAAAAAGGCAATCAAGGTCTGTGTTGGCAGCATCAGAACACCTAAAAATGGCGTCGGCCCTACTTAAAAACGGCAATTCTCTTGAGCTTGTTGTTGAAGATTTAAACTGTTGTATTATAGAGTTAGATAAAATAACAAATAAGACATCCAGGGATGATATTTTAGAAAGTGTCTTCTCTTCTTTTTGTGTTGGGAAATAGTTTCACGTGAAACGCAAAACAAACTATACTGTTGTTGTTGTTGGTGGGGGTCACGCTGGACTAGAAGCTGCCCTAATATCACATAAAAGAGGGGTTAAAACCTTGCTGGTTTCCATGGACAAAAAATCTGTTGGAAGAACCTCCTGTAATCCAGCCATTGGCGGTTTAGCTAAGGGGCAAATGGTAAAAGAGGTTGATGTTTTGGGCGGCATTATGGGGTTTTTTGCAGACATGTCAACACTGCAAAGTAAAACCCTAAACATGTCAAAGGGTCGTTCTGTTTGGTCTCCAAGGTCTCAGATTGATAAAAAGCTTTATGAAAAAATTGCACAACAACACGCTAAAGCAGTCGGATTAGACGTTTTTGAAGGAGAGGTTGTTGGTCTTAATATTAAAAAAAATAGGGTCTGTGGTGTTAAGCTAAAAGGGGGAGATGAAATTTCCTGTAATGCAGTAGTGTTAACCTGTGGAACTTTTTTAAACGGCTTAATACATATAGGAAAAAAACAAATACACGCCGGCAGATATGGCGAAGAAAGATCTAAGGGAATCACCGAGTTTTTAAACTCTATAGGTTTAACGTCGGGAAGATTAAAAACAGGGACACCTCCAAGAATTAAAAAATCTTCTGTTAATTGGGAGGCGGGAGAAGAAAATTTTGGAGACAAAAACCCAAAACCTCTATCCTATAGAACAAAAAACTTTAACCCTAAAGACGAGCCTTGTTTTTCTTTTAGGACAAAGAAAGAAACCCATGAAATGATTTTAGAAAACTTACATTCTTCTGCGATGTATTCTGGTAAAAGCATGGCAAAAGGACCAAGATATTGTCCTTCTATTGAGGATAAGGTGTATAAGTTTAAACAAAACCCTTCACACCTTTTACAGTTAGAACCGGAATGGACCAGGTCTGAACAAATATATGTTAATGGTTTTTCTACAAGCCTCTCTGAAAATGTACAATTAAAATGTTTACAAACTGTTAGTGGTTTAGAAAGGGTTGAGTTTATACGGCCCGGATATGCAATAGAATACGATTTTTTTCACCCCTCTCAACTTAAAAACACCCTAGAAAGTAAAGCTATTGATGGTCTTTTTTTAGCCGGACAAATAAATGGTACATCCGGGTATGAAGAAGCTTCTTCACAAGGAATAATAGCAGGAATAAATGCATCCTGTTTTATTTTAAATGAAAAGCCTTTAGTTTTAAAAAGAGAGGATGCATATATAGGTGTGTTAATAGACGATTTAATATTAAAAGATACCAACGAGCCCTATAGAATGTTTACTTCTCGTGCAGAATATAGATTACAACTAAGATCTTCTAATGCAGACCAAAGACTATTAAAATATGCAAAAGAATACAATTTGTTAAATGATGAAACTATTGAAACTCTTTTACATAAAATTGAAAAAACAGAACAATTGGTTAAAAAATTAAATGAAACAAGTATAAAACCAGTTGAAATAAATGAAAGGCTTGCTTTTTTAGGTGAAAATGAGATAAAAGAGTCACAAAAAATTTCAAATATTTTAAAACGTCCTCTCTTAACAATTAAAGACTTTAAAATTAAAAATACACGCTCTAAACTTTTAAATAATTTTATGGAAGATGAAATATTATTTGAAGCCGAGACACTTATTAAATATAGCGGCTATATTAATAGACAACAGGAAGAAATAGATAAAATAAAAGTTTATGAAGAAATGATTATACCAAACAATTTTAATTATAATGAAATAAAAAGCATTTCTAATGAGAGTAGGGAAAAATTTATTAATATAAAACCTCAAACAGTAGGACAGGCTCAAAGAATTAATGGTATTAGACCATCAGATATTTCTATTTTATTAGTATATTTAAGGCGTCCGTTTCACGTGAAACAAAAATGAAAAATTTTATATACATATTAATGTTTACCGGTTTTGTTTTTTCTCAAGAAGAAGTTCTGCTTGATAGGGTTGCCTCTGTAGTTGAAAATAAAATAGTTTTAATGAGTGATGTAGTTTTAGCTGCAAACGCTGTTGCAGCACAACAAAATTTAAATCCAAATACTAATCCTGTCATTTATAAAAAACTATTAGAAGACTCTAGAGAAAGCATGGTTGAACAATTATTAATTATTGAAATGGCAGAACAGGACTCTGTTGAAATTTTAGATAAAGATATAGATAAGGCGCTTAATCAACAAATCGAAAACATTATTTCTCAAACAGGCGGAAAAGAACAGGCGGAAAAGGCTTTGGGTAAAAAACTATCTGATTTTAAAAGATCATATAGGGACGATATGAGGGGAAAGTTGTTGGCGGAAAAATATACTTCTTCTCTTACCTCATCAATAAGTGTTTCTAGAGGTGATATTATAGATTTTTATATGTCATATAAAGACAGTATACCTTCATTTCCAACTCTTTATAAAACTCATCATATTTTATTAGAAATAAAACCGTCTGAAGAGTCTCAAAATAAGGCTTTTGAAAAAACATTAAACATTAAAAAAGAAATTCTTAATGGTTTAGATTTTGGTGAAGCTGCAAAAAAATATTCAACTGACCCAGGATCTAAAAATGAGGGTGGAAATTTAGGATATGTTTCAAGAGGGGTTTTTGTTGATGAATTTGAAAAAGTTGTATTCACTGTAGAAAAAAATAAAATAACAGATCCTATAAAAACCCAATATGGTTATCACTTAATAGAGGTTTTAGAAAGATCTGGAGAAAAGGTTTTAGCTAGGCATATTTTAATTAGAAATGAAACTACAGAGGCTGATAAAAAAAATACTTACGAAAAAGCAAATCTAATTAAAAATAATATATCTACTTTTGAAGATTTCTTTAGTGCTGCACAAGATTTTTCAGACGACAAAACTAGTGGACCTGGAGGCGGATTGTTAGGAATGATTGATTTAGAATATTATCAAGTTCCAGAATTAAAAAAAATCATTAAAGATATTAATGTAAAAACAGTAAGTAATCCTATCCTTACTAGTTTTGGTTATCATTTAATATGGGTACAGGAAATTAAAATGGGCGGACCTCCAACCCTAGAAAACAACTGGTTAGACTTAAAAGATATGGCCTTAAACAAAAAAAAGGCTGATTGGTATAACAGTTGGATATCTGAAGTTAAAAGTAAATTTTATATAAAAAGAAATCCACTTACTTATCCACAAATAGATGGATAAATTATATTTTTTATCTCCTCTATTTTATTAACATTTTATTAACCAATTATTAACCTAATTTTTTTATAAAATTTTAATGTTTTTATCTCAACAAAATTTAAATTTATATTAGTTTTCCACATATAAACTTTTATAATATTATTAATAGTTTTTTATATATAAATATTTAATAAATATATAGGGTACTTAAAGCTTGTACTGAAACCATTATTATTTTAATATTGAATGTTAATTATGAACATTTCAACCACAAAAAAAGAATTACAAAAGGCATTTTCAAAATTAACTAAAACAACACAATTAAAATCTCAAAATCCCCTAGTGAATTATACTTACATTTCTTCTTCGGCCGCAGGAGTTACTTTACATTCAACCGATTTAGAAGTCGGTATTAAAACACAAATTAATGCATCTGTAAATAACAATGGAGAGGGGTTGTTTCCAACCTCCGAAATGAATGATATTATTAATGTTATTGATGATGGAAGAGTAGACATTGAAGTTTCTGGTCCACATATTAATATTAAATCAGAAAAAGGAATTTCATTTGATATATCCACAGTTCCTTTTCAAGAATATCCCGATATTCCAGAAAATACTCATGAAAATTTATATTGTATTGATACACAAAGTTTAAAAGATATTATATCTTCATTGTTATATGCTGTTAATAATGAACCTACAAAACCTGCATTAAATGGGGCATGTTTTAATTTTTTAGAAGGTACTATTGATTTTGTTGCTACAGATGGACACAGACTTGTTAAAATTTCTAAACAAAATAATACAAGTATTTTAGGTTCTTTTATTATACCTAAAAAGTTTTTATCTATTTTAGGATCTTTTTTAGAAGGTCAATCAGAAACTAATTTAATTATTAGTGGAAACTATATTTTTACAAATAATAATAAAGATGTTTTTTATTCAAAAATTATTGATGAAAAATATCCTAACTATAATGCTGTTATTCCGGAAGAAAATCCTCTTTTATTAAAAGCAAGTAAAAGTGAAATGTTAAATAATATAAAAGCTGTTTCTATAGCTACAAATAAAAATACAAATCAAATATCATTAAATTTATCAGAGGGTAAAGTTTATTTTAAGAGTGTTAATCAACCAGAAAGTAAAACAGTGCACGCCCCTTTAAAGACAGCAGAATATTCTGGTGAAGATATGTCTATAGGATTTAATGCCATTTATTTAAAGGAAGCAGTTTCAAAATATTTAAATGAAGAAATAATTTTTACTTTTAAAGACTCTTTGTCTGCTACTCTTTTCTTGCCTAAAATAAACGATCAAAAAACTATAATATTATTAATGCCTGTGAGGATAAATGACTAAAAACAATTATGGCGCTGACAAAATATCTGTTTTAAAAGGATTAGAGGCAGTTAGAAAAAGACCAGCTATGTATATTGGGGATGTTGGAAGAAGAGGTTATCACCATCTTGTTAGTGAAGTAGTTGATAATAGTATAGACGAAGCCTTAGCTGGTTTTTGCACATCAATAATTGTAACTATAAAAAATGATGGTTTTATATCTATTGAAGATAATGGTAGAGGAATACCAGTAGAAATTCATAAAACAGAAGGAAGGCCGGCACTAGAAGTTGTTATGACAGTTCTTCATGCTGGTGGAAAATTTGACAAAAACACATATAAGGTTTCTGGAGGTTTGCACGGGGTGGGTGTTTCTGTGGTAAATGCTTTGTCAGAATCTTTAATAGCTGAAGTACATCGAGATGGAAGTCACTATAAACAAGAATATTCTATAGGAAAACCAACAACCGACGTAGAAAAAGTTGGTAGTAGTAATAAAACAGGAACAATAATATCCTTCAAACCCGACCACTCTGTTTTTTCACACAATGGTTTTGAAGAGGAAATAATTAAAGGAAGACTAAAAGAATTAGCATATTTAAACAAAAATTTATCAATTAAAATGATTAATGAACCAGAAGAAACAGAAACCGAATATTGTTTTCCTGGAGGTCTTTCAGATTTTGTAAAATATTTAGATGGAGGTGAAGATTTAATTCATGATGAGGTCATTTCTGTGTCCAGAGAAGATATAGAGGTTCCTGTTGATTTAGCACTTAGATATAGCACTAACTATAATAGTAATATATTTTCATTTGTAAATAATATTAACACTATTGAAGGAGGTACTCACCTTTCAGGTTTTAGATCTGCCCTAACGAGAGCATTAAACAGCTATGCAAACAAAAATGATTTAATTAAAACGAAAAAAAACGAAAAATTTTCTCTTTCTGGAGACGACTTTAGAGAGGGGTTAACTATTGTTCTTTCGGTAAAAGTTCAAGAACCTCAGTTTGAAGGACAAACAAAAACCAAACTCGGAAACGGGGATGTTAAGGGTCTTGTTGATAATGTGGTTTATGATGGAATTCAGGCGTTTTTAGAACAAAATCCAAAGGTTGGAAAAAAAATTATAGAAAAAGCAGCTGAAGCAGCTAGAGCAAGAATTGCCGCAAAAAAAGCCAGAGAACTTGTTAGAAAAAAGTCTGGTCTTGGATCAACAACATTGCCCGGAAAATTAGCAGACTGCTCCAACAAAGATCCCCTTCAATGTGAATTGTTTTTAGTTGAGGGAGATTCTGCTGGAGGAACAGCAAAACAGGGAAGAGACAGAAGAACACAAGCTATTTTACCCCTACGAGGAAAGGTTATTAATTCTGAAAAAGCTCGAGAAGACAAGCTTTTAGCAAACAATGAAATTCAATCAATTATAACAGCCCTAGGCTGTGGTTTTGGTGAAGATGAAGACGACCCAAGCAGCTTTAACCCCGAAAAACTAAGATATCACAAAATAGTTATAATGACAGACGCAGACGTAGATGGTAGTCATATTAGAACCCTTTTATTGACGTTTTTTTGGAGAAAAATGAAGAGTTTAGTACAGGGAGGTTTTTTATATATGGCAATGCCACCACTATATAAAATGAAACAAGGTAAAAAAGAAAGATATGCTTATACAGACGAAGAAAGAGATAACGTTTTACAAAGAATGGAGTCTGAAAATAAGGCAAAAATTGACATTCAAAGATATAAAGGTTTAGGGGAAATGAATGCTGAACAGCTTTGGGATACTACGATGAATGCGGAAACTAGAACACTGATGCAGGTAACAGTTGATCATATTATGGAAGAAGAAACCAATGTAAGGTTTAGAGAATTAATGGGAACGGAAGTAGAACACAGAAGAGCTTTTATTACTGAAAGAGCTAAATTTGCAACAAACATAGATATATAAAATGGACCTAGGTAGAGACAACATATTAGATAAACAACTAGTAAAAGAGCTCGAAGAAAGCTATTTAAACTATTCAATGTCGGTTATTATGTCGAGAGCGCTTCCAGACGCTAGAGATGGACTAAAGCCGGTACACAGAAGAATTCTTTTTAGTATGAGCGAAATGTCAGCGATATGGAACAGGCCCTATAAAAAATCTGCTAGAGTTGTTGGAGAGGTTTTAGGTAAATATCACCCACACGGAGACAGTTCTATATATGATGCTATGGTTAGAATGGCACAAGATTTTTCCATGAGACATGAGTTGGTTCAAGGTCAAGGAAACTTTGGATCAGTTGACGGCGATAGGGCAGCAGCAATGAGATATACCGAATCAAGAATGTCTAAACTTGGTGGAGAACTTCTCAGAGATATAGAAAAAGAAACTATTCCATGGACAAAAAACTTTGATGAAACATTAAAAGAGCCGGCCGTTCTTCCAGCGGTATACCCAAACCTTCTTGTTAATGGGTCAGAAGGAATTGCTGTTGGAATGGCAACAAAAATTCCACCACACAATCTATCAGAACTTATTAATGGCCTAGTAGAACTAATGTCCAATCCAGAGGCAGAAGTTAAAGACCTTATGAAACACATTAAGGGGCCAGATTTTCCGACATCAGGAAAAGCACTTGGAATTCAGGGTATAAAAGACGCCTATGAAACTGGAAGAGGAAAAGTTATTATGCAGGGAAGGGCACACGTAGAACCTTCATCAAAAGGAAGAGATTCTTTAATTATTACAGAGCTTCCATATCAGGTAAACAAAGCCAACTTAATAGAAAAAATAGCATATTTAGCCAGAGATAAAAAAATAGAAGGAATAGCAGAGCTAAGAGATGAGTCTGATAAAGATGGAATGAGAGTGGTTATTGAAACAAAAAGAGACGCTGTCCCCGAGGTTATTTTAAATCAACTATATAAACAAACACAACTTCAAGATACTTTTGGAATAATATTGTTAGCTCTTGTTGACGGTACGCCAAAGGTTATGAACTTAAAAGAAATTTTAGAGGTTTTTATATCGTTTAGGCTAGACGTTGTTGTAAAAAGAACAAAATTTGATCTTTCAAAGGCAGAAGACAGAGCACACATCTTAGAAGGTTTAAAAATAGCATTAAACAATATTGATAAAATCGTTGAAACAATCAAAAAGAGCAAAGACCCCACATCCGCAAAAGAATCCCTAATGAGTGGCTTTGGGCTTTCAGAAAAACAATCTCAAGCAATTTTAGATATGAGACTTCAAAGTTTAACGGGACTAGAAACAGAGAAAATTATTAGTGAGTACAAAGATATTATACAGTATATAGCCGAGCTCAAAGGAATTTTAGAAAGCAAGGCTAAAAGAATGGAAATAATTAAAGAAGAGCTTCTCGAAATTAAAGATAAATACGGAGAAAAAAGAAGAACTGAAATTATAGAAGATTTTACCTCTCTCAGCATTGAAGATATGATAGCTGAAGAAGAAATGGTTTTAACTATAACGCACAACGGCTATATAAAAAGAACAAGCCTTAGCACATATAGAAGTCAAAGAAGGGGCGGAAGAGGAGTGCAGGGGGCAAGCTCAAGAGAAGAAGATTTTGTTGAACATTTGTTTGTAGCAAACACACATAGTTATATTTTGTTTTTTACAGATAAAGGAAAATGTTATTGGGTTAAGGTTTATGATATACCAGAGGGCGGCAGGGCTGCCAAGGGAAGAGCTATTGTTAACCTTATAGGCTGTGAACCAGACGAAAAGGTAAGCGCATTTATTAGTGTAAAAGAATTTAACGATGATCATTTTGTGGTAATGGCAACAGAAAAGGGAATTGTCAAAAAAACTAAACTATCTGCATATTCAAACCCAAGAAAAAAAGGAATTTATGCTGTAGAAATTAGAGATGGAGATAGGCTTATAGAGGCAAGGGTTTCTACGGGAGATAATGATATTTTGCTCGGAACAAGGAATGGTAAAGCTATAAGGTTTTCAGAAGAACAAATCAGGCCAAGCGGAAGAAAAACTATGGGAGTAAAGGGAATAACACTAAGTTCCAAAGATGATAGGCTGGTAGGAATGTTGTTAATTAAAAGAGAGGGAACAGCGGTTCTGGTGGCAACGGAAAAAGGTTTTGGAAAAAGAACAGAAATAGCACAATATCGCCCTCAAAAAAGAGGCGGAAAAGGTGTACTAACCATGAAGACAACAGATAAGGTTGGAAAGATGGTTACAATTAAAGAGGTTGTTGATAATGACGATTTGATGATAATTACCAACCAGGGGGTGTTAATTAGACTGCCGGTTGCACAAATAAGGTCTATAGGAAGAGCAACCCAAGGGGTTAAACTTATTAAACTTGGAGAGGGAACGCTGGTTTCGTCTATTACAAGAATAATAACTGAAGAAAACAACGAAAATGAAATAGTTGAAGTAGAGGGTGAAAATGAAATCAATAACCCAAAATCTGAAGAAGCTGCAATCTAAGCTTTTTAAAAACAAAAAAATCAATTTGGTTGTGGTGACCAAAACCAGATCAGAAAAAGAAATAGAAGAGGTAATAGATGCTGGAGCCACATCAATAGGCGAAAATAGAGTACAGGAAGCAGAAAAAAAATTTCCAAAAATTAGAAATATAAACAAAGTAGAAAAAAGGCTTATAGGGAGCCTCCAGTCAAATAAGGCAAAAAAAGCAACCAATATTTTTGATGTGATTGATTCGGTCGATTCGTTGCGCTTAGCAAAAAAAATATCAGATGCAGCAAAGCAAATAAACAAAAAACAACGAGTTTTAATTCAAATTAATAGCGGTGGAGAAAAAACAAAGTCGGGGTTTTTATTAGAAGAAAAAGAAAAAATACTAAAATGCGCCGAAAACGCAAACATTGAAATAGAAGGTCTTATGACAATGGGGCCAAACACAACGAATAAAAGTGAAATTTTAAAAGCTTTTAAACAAACCAAAAACTTATTTGATGACCTGGCAAAAAACCACAACATGAAAATGAAAACCCTGTCAATGGGAATGAGCGGAGACCTTGAGTTGGCAATTCAAGAGGGAACAACCATGATAAGAGTTGGAACGGCAATCTTTGGGAAAAGGCCTAAGGTTGTTTGATTTTAAAAACTGGCTTAAGCCTAAGCACCACAAAAGACTGTGGGGCGTTGGGTTTGTGGGCGCCTTGGCAACAACCACCCTTATGTTTCTGTTGCTTAGAGTTGAAAAGGTTTTTGTTTTACAGACATACCATCTGGGCAGAGGGTGGTTTTTAGCTATTTTTTTTATTATTTTTTTAGAATTGGCTTTAATATTGTTTTGGGCCCTGCTTAGCCTTCCTCCAAAAAACAGGGGAATACTTCTCTCAACCAAAGGAATATATTTTTTTATAAGACATCCGATATATACCACAATAATTTTTCACCTAAACATATTAACCTCGCTTTGGTTTGGCTCATATATTTTATTAATATCTATTCCCGTTCAATACCTTTTGTGGTCAAGGTTGGTGGTGGCAGAGGAAAAATACCTTATTAGCATTTTTGGACAAGAATATTTAGATTATATGTCGCACACCCCAAGATTTATTCCTTGGGGGTAGCAGACATCTAAAAAGGAGTAATAATGAAAAAAATATTTTTAACAATTTTATTTATGGGAGCAATTATGTCACAAGAAAAACACTACGGATTTGAATATGTAAAAGAGTCTGGGGGCATAAAAGAATATAAAATGACATCCAACAACCTAAGGGTTTTATTAAAAAAAGACAAAAGTGCACCAGTTGCAACCTTTATGGTTACATATGAGGTTGGATCGAGAAATGAAGCAATTGGGTACACGGGATCAACGCACCTCTTGGAGCACCTGATGTTTAAGGGTTCAAGAAAGTTTAACACAACAAAAGGAAACTCTGTTTTTCAAACCCTTCAATCTCTTGGAGCTAGAATGAATGCAACCACATGGCTAGACAGAACAAACTATTTTGCTGTGCTGCCAAGTGAACACCTTGAATCGCTTATTGAAATAGAGGCAGATAGAATGAGAAACGCCTGGATTAAAGAAGAAGACAGGCAGTCGGAGATGACTGTTGTTAGAAACGAGTTTGAGAGAGGACAAAACAGCCCATCTGGGGTGTTGGATGAACATATTTGGGCCACAGCATATCACGCACACCCATACCACCACTCAACAATAGGGTGGAAGGAAGACATAGAAAACGTATCAATAGAAAGGCTAAAAGAGTTTTATGACACTTTTTATTGGCCAAACAATGCAACAGCAATAGCAATTGGCGACTTTGAAGAGAAAGATGCGCTGGCAATGATAAAAAAACACTTTGGTAAAATAAGAAAAAGCACAAAACCTATTCCAGAAGTTTATACTGCAGAGCCAGAACAGGAAGGAATAAGAACGGTTACGCTTAAAAGGGCGGGACAACAGGGGATAGTGGGGGTTGCCCACAAAACTCCACCAGCAACCAATAAAGACGCTGCAGCATTTATGGTTCTTTCTTCAATTCTTTCGTCTGGGAAAAATAGCAGATTTTATAAAAACATTACCGATAAGGGTTTAACAACCAGTATATATATTTGGGACTCACTGTTCAAAGATCCCGGACTTTTTACTGTATACGCGAACCTATCTCCGGACGTAAAACATAAAACAGTTGAAAGCCTTATTATACAAGAGTATGAAAAAATTAAAACCGACGGTGTCACAGAAGCGGAAGTAAAAAAAGCTCAAGCACAACTGGTGGCAGCAATGAAATTTTCGCAAGATGGAAGCTATGCAATAGCAAGCGGGCTAAACGAGGCAATAGCAAGCGGAGACTGGACGCTTTATACAACATATAGCGAGAAAATTAAAAACGTTACCAAAGAAGATGTGCAAAGAGTCGTGGTAGAATATTTTAAAGAAGACCTTAGCACCATTGGATATTTTATTCCCAAAAACAAAGGAGCACAAGGTGAGCGCGCAATAACAAGCGCAAAAGAGCTTAAAAAAATAAAGAAAAAATATATTACAGGAGTAGAGGAAGAGAGCCTTTCCTCAAAGATTGTTCAGTCAGAGCCAATAAGCGGCGTAAGACTTTTTTCTCTTGAAAGAGGGAGCGGAGTTGTTACAATGCAAGGAAGTTTTTTGGGTGGAGATGTTTATTCAAACGAAAACAGAAGAGTTTCTGATATGGTTGTATCAATGCTAGACCAAGGCACAAAAAACATGTCAAAGTTTGAAATAAGCGAAAAACTTGAGTCAGTAGGGGCGAGACTAAACTTCTTTAATGGGCAGGCTAGGGTTGGTTTTAGTGGCAAGTTCTTAGAGGAAGACACGGAAATGGTGTTTGAAATAATGGCAGACCAAATTAAAAATCCACTTTTTTCAGAGCAAGAGCTCGAAAAGGTTAAAAAAAGAGCTATAGCAGGGTATAAAAGAAGCAAAGAGAGCACCAGAGGAAACGCAATGAACAACATGTTGGAGGCCTTTTATGGAAAAGACCATCAAAACTCACCAACAAACCCAGACCAAGCAATTGAAGACATTAAAAATATCACAGCTCAAAACCTTGAAGAATACCACAGAAAAAACTATGGAACAGGATCAATGGTTATTGTTGTTGTAGGAGACATTAAGCACCAAGAGTTGGAAAAAATGGTTAAAGAGGGTTTTGGAGGGTGGAAAAAATCTCCGCTTAATACCAAACAAGAAGAGAGGGTAGCGAGCAAAAAAGCGGGCAAGGTTTACTTAACCATGCAAGATAAAACAAGCACAGATTTTTTGGTAGGAACAGCCCTTGAAATTGACAGATATCATCCAGATTACCTTCCCCTATATCTTGGCACACACACCCTTGGCGGGAACTTCTCTGCCAGGCTGATGCAGACAGTTAGGGTAAAAGAGGGCTTAACATATGGAATAAACTCTTCTCTTTCGGGTTTTGGAAACGGAAACGATGGCTATTGGATGGTGGGAGGAACCTTTGCGCCACAACTTCTTTCAAAAGGAGAAAGTTCAACACTTAGAGAGATTAAACTGTGGTTGGAGAAAGGAATTACTCAAAAAGAACTTGATGTAACAAAATCAACTCTAACCGGCGGTTTTCAGGTGGGGTTTGACACTACAGGAGGATTGGCCAGCGGAATATTATCTGCTGTTGTAACACACAACAGCCTCGAATATTTAGATAGCTATCCAGAACAGGTTAAAAAAATAACACTTGACCAGGTAAACGAAGCAATTAAAAAATATATAACGCTTGATGGTCTATATAGGGTGGCCGCAGGGTCAATAGATCAAGACGGAAACCCACTAAAAGAGGGCTAAAAGATTTTATGATTAAAGCTATTTTGGCCTGCGATGAAAGCGGTGGAGTTAGCAAAAACGGAACAATCCCCTGGCCAAAAAACCTAAAAGACTTAAAATGGTTTAAAAAAAACACCTCAAACAACATTGTTGTGATGGGCTCAAAAACATGGGATGACCCCCTAATGCCCTGGCCACTACCGAACAGGACAAACGTATTAGCTACAAACAGAAAAAAAAATTTTCCACTAGCTGACACCCACATTAGTGGAAATCTGTGCGAAGCAATACTAGAAATTTCAAACCAAAATAAAGATAAAATAGTTTGGATTATTGGTGGACCAAACATAATCGACCAAACACTAAATATCATAGAAGAATTTTATTTGAGTCGAATACCTGGATCATATGAGTGTGACGGGTTTTTATCTTTAAAAAAAATAGAACAGCTATTTAAAAAACGATGGTCTGAAAAACACAGCACGGTTGAATTTCAGATTTGGGAAAAAAGGTAAACAGTGAAACAATATATAGGCGCCCTAAAACACATTCTCAAACAAGGAAAAGATAGGGGCGATAGAACGGGAATAGGAACTAGAGGAGTTTTTGGTTATCAAATGCGCTTTGATTTAAGAAACACCTTTCCCGCGGTAACCACAAAAAGGTTGGCGTGGAAAAGCGTGGTCAGCGAGCTTTTGTGGTTTTTAGAGGGAAGCACGGACGAAAGAAGGTTGGCAGAAATACACTTTGGAAAACAAAAAAAAGAACTAGTAGACAAAAAAACAATATGGACAGCAAACGCAGACATGCAGGGTCGCTCTTTGGGGTACAAAAACAACGACCTTGAAAAGCAGCTTGGTCCAGTTTACGGAAAACAATGGAGATCGTGGGGAAAAGACAAGCAAGGCGTAGACCAAATATCACAGGTTATTAATGAAATAAAAACAAATCCTGACAGCAGAAGACATATTGTTAGTGCGTGGAATGTTGGAGAGGTTGAGAGCATGGCTCTTCCGCCGTGCCACACAATGTTTCAATTTCATATACAAAACAACGAACTTAGTTGCCAACTGTACCAAAGAAGCGCGGATATGTTTTTAGGGGTTCCGTTTAATATAGCCTCTTATGCCCTATTGACGCACATTATGTCAAGCATATTAAATCTTAAGCCGGGAGATTTTATTTGGACAGGAGGAGATTGTCACATATACAACAACCATTTTAATCAAGTAAAAGAGCAAATTACAAGGAAACCAAAAGAGGGTCCAACCTTAGAAATGCCAAAATTTAGTAGCATTGACGATGTGATAAAAAGCAGCCCAGAGCACTTTAAGCTGATTAACTATAAACCAATGGACAGTATCAAAGCTCCAATGGCCGTTTAAATATTTTAACAATATTTATGATAAACGGATATTTTTAGGTTTATATTCGCAGCACACCAAACACAAAATGAGAAAAGAAAAATTTAGAAATATTGCTATTATTGCCCACGTAGATCACGGAAAAACTACCCTTGTTGATGGAATGTTGCAACAAAGCGGAACATTTAAGGCGCACCAAGAAGTTGAAGACAGGGTAATGGACTCAATGGACATAGAAAAGGAAAGGGGTATTACAATTACTGCTAAAAATACCGCTATTTATTATGACGACATAAAAATTAACATTATGGACACCCCCGGACACGCAGACTTTGGAGGGGAGGTAGAAAGAAGTTTAAACCTGGTAGACGGAGCGCTCTTGTTGGTGGATGCAAGCGAAGGACCCCTTCCACAGACAAGGTTTGTATTAAAAAAAGCGCTAGATAAAAATTTGCCTATAATTTTGGTTATTAACAAAGTTGACAGGCCAGATGCAAGAATTGAAGAGGTGGTAGACGAGGTTTATGACCTATTTATAGACCTTGGAGCCAACGAAGAGCAAATTGAGTTTCCAATACTTTACACTAACGCCAAAGAGGGTATAGCAAACAGCGAAAAAAGTGGAGCCTCGAGCGACCTAACCCCCCTTTTTAAAGAAATTATACAAAACATTCCAGGGCCAATAGCAGACAATACAACAACCCCACAATTTTTAATTACCAACTTAGACTATGACCCATATGTTGGTCAAATAGCAATAGGAAGACTAAATAACGGCGAACTAGAAATGAACAAAACCTACTCGCTTTGCGGAGAA
>Ga0181585_10001389_pt1 | contig 21165 bp, 17 predicted proteins | sample 071ome_29_FD_132469 | JGI IMG/M metagenome (GOLD analysis project Ga0181585, IMG submission 132469) | Coastal salt marsh microbial communities from the Groves Creek Marsh, Skidaway Island, Georgia - 071407BT metaG (megahit assembly) | ecosystem: Environmental > Aquatic > Marine > Intertidal...
GCCAAAGCCGCTCCCAAAGCCAAGGCAAAAGCCAAAGCCGCTCCCAAGGCCAAGGCTAAAGCCAAGGCTGCACCCAAGGCCAAAGCAAAGGCAAAAGCCGAGTAAGCAACTCGGTTCGACTTGCCGGCAGGCTGCAGCCTGCCGGCCGCCGGGTTAAATCCAGAATACAGGGAGGCCAGTCATGGCAGAAATTACAACTTCACTAGTCAAAGAATTGAGAGAGCGCACAGGCCTGGGCATGATGGACTGCAAAAAGGCCCTGCAGGCTGCTGACGGCGATATTGAAAAAGCCATCGAGGACCTGCGCAAGGAAAGCGGCCTGAAAGCGGCCAAGAAAGCCGGCAGGACCGCTGCCGAGGGTTTGGTGCTGACCAAGTTTGCCGACGACGGCAGCTTTGGCGTCATCGTGGAAGTGAATTCCGAAACAGACTTCGCCGCAAAGGATGAAAACTTTGCCGATTTCGCCGGTTTTGTCCTCGACACAGTGTTCTCCAAGAAAGAAACCGATATCGATGCGCTGCTGGCCGCAGGCCTCGAGCAGACACGCCAGGAACTGGTGCAGAAAATCGGTGAAAACATCACGGTTCGTCGTGCCGCCATGATAGGCGGTGAGGGTGCTACCGTAGGGTCCTACGTTCATTCCAACAGCAAGATCGCCGTTCTGGTTGCACTTCGCGGCGGTGATGAAGATCTCGCCAGGGATGTCGCCATGCACGTGGCTGCGGTAAACCCGCTGGTCGTGAAGGCCGAGGATGTGCCTGCCGATGTGTTAAGCAAGGAGAGCGAAATCTATACTGCCCAGGCTGCCGAAAGCGGCAAGCCGGCCGACATCGTCGAAAAGATGGTGAGCGGCCGCCTGCGCAAGTTCGTTGAGGAAGTCAGCCTCATGGAGCAGGCGTTCGTGAAGGATCCCGACGTGAAGATCGGCAAGCTTGTCAAAGATGCCGGTGCCGAGATACTGGCTTTCATCCGCTTCGAAGTTGGCGAAGGTATCGAGAAAAAGACCGAAAACTTTGCTGAAGAAGTGGCTGCTCAGCTCAAAGGTGGCGCTTAAGCAACATAACCCAGTCTGACCATAAGGGCTTCAATCAATGGCAACAAAAATCCGCAAGTACGACAGGATTCTGCTGAAACTGAGTGGTGAAGCCCTTACCGGTAATGCTGATTTCGGTATTGACCCGAAAGTGCTCGACCGCATGGCAGCCGAGATCGGCCAGCTGGTCGAGATCGGCGTGCAGGTCGGCCTGGTTATCGGCGGCGGCAATCTGTTCAGGGGGGCTGCACTGCACGAGGCCGGCATGGAAAGGGTGACCGGCGACCACATGGGCATGCTGGCCACGGTGATGAACGCCCTGGCCATGCGTGATGCCCTGGAACGCGCCAACATTCCCACCCGTGTAATGTCTGCCATACCCATGAGTGGCGTCGTCGAACATTACGACCGTCGTACCGCCATTCGTCACCTCAGGGACGGCGACGTGGTGATATTTTCCGCCGGCACCGGAAACCCGTTTTTCACGACCGATTCGTCGGCCTGCCTGCGCGGCATCGAAATCGATGCTGACCTGGTGTTGAAGGCTACCAAGGTGGATGGCGTGTATTCGGCCGATCCGATCAAGAATCCGGATGCCGAAAAATTCGACCGCCTTACCTTTGACGAGGTCCTGGACAAGAAACTGGGGGTCATGGACCTCACCGCCATCTGCCTGAGCAGGGATCATAACCTGCCGGTGCGCGTGTTCGACATGAACAAGGAAGAAGCCCTGTTCAACATCATCGTCGGCAAGGACGAAGGTACTCTTATAGAAAGGGGAGACTGATAATGATTGATGAAATAATCAAAGATGCGCGTGAGCGCATGGACAAAAGCCTTCACAGCCTGGAGTCCGCTTTCAACAAGATCAGGACAGGCCGCGCCCATCCGGGAATTCTGGACAGCGTCATGGTGCCGTACTACGGAACGGATACGCCCATCCAGCAGATGGCCAACGTGACCATCGAGGATGCGCGGACCATCGCGGTGTCTCCCTGGGAAAAGAAGCTGCTTCCGGAGATCGAGAAGGCCATTCTCAAGTCCGACCTGGGCCTGAACCCGTCCAACAATGGTGACGTTATCCGCATTCCGATGCCGGCACTGACCGAGGAAACACGCAAGGAATACACCAAGCAGGCCAAGCAGGAAGCGGAAAATGCCCGCATAGCCATCCGCAACATCCGTCGCGATGCCAACAGCCACACCAAGGACCTGCTCAAGGAAAAGGAAATTTCCGAGGATGAAGAACGCAGGGCTGAGCAGTCCATCCAGAAACTGACGGACAGTTTTATCGAGAAAGTCGATGCCAAGTTCGCTGAAAAGGAATCGGATCTGTTGACGATCTGATTCAGCGGACACTCTTCCTTATATGTCCCCCGCCAACCGAACTGCAGGCAAGGCCGATCAGCACAGGAAACAAAACCTCCCGCGTCATATCGCAGTGATCATGGACGGGAACAACCGCTGGTCCAGGCAGCAGAACAGAAGCGGCATCTCCGGTCACCGGGCTGGTGCCGTTGCCGCCAGGAACCTGGTTGGACTGTGCCTGGAAAAGCAGATCGAAGTCCTGACCCTGTTCGTGTTCAGCAGTGAAAACTGGCTGCGACCCAAGCGGGAAGTGAACAGCCTGATGGCATTGTTCCTGAATGTGCTGCAGAAAAATGAAATCACCAAGCTGCACAAGCAGAACATCAAATTGAGGTTCATCGGCAGCCGGGAGCATTTTGCAGACAAGCTTCTGGGCCTGATGGATGCGGCGGAAAAGCTCACCATGAACAACACCGGCATGACGGTCGTTGTTGCTGCTGATTATGGCGGTCACTGGGATATAACAAATGCGGCCCGCGAGATCGCCCGCGAAGTGGCTGCCGGCAGGCTCGACCCGGAAGCGGTTGACGAGGAAATCGTTCAGCAGCACATCGCCATTGGCGACCTGCCGATGCCTGACCTGTGCATTCGCACCGGCGGCGAACAACGTGTCAGCAATTTCCTGCTGTGGCAGTTCGCCTATTCGGAATTCTATTTCACTGAAACCTTCTGGCCTGACTTCGGGGAAAAAGAGCTTGATGCGGCGCTCGCGGATTACGCCGGTCGCCAGCGCCGGTTTGGCAAGGTCAGCGACCAGGTGGAGTCGGGCTGAACATGCTGCTGCAGCGCGTGATCACGGCTTTCATCCTGTTGTTCGTTCTGCTGGGCGCAGTCTTCCTGCTGCCGCCAGGCCAGTTCGCCTTGTTCATAGCCCTGGTTATCGGCATCGCCATCTGGGAATGGTCGATGCTCGCCATGCTCAAGACCGGTCCGGGAAGGGCAATTTATACCGCCATACTCATCGGCCTGATTGCGCTGGTTACCCATGCGCCCGTACCACCACAGGGGGTGCTGATGGCAGGTGCAGCATTCTGGCTGGCAGCGCTGGTGCTGGTATGCAGGTACCCCGCGGGTAAATCCATCTGGGCAAATCGCCCCGTTCTCTTTGCGATCGGATTGCCGTTGTTCCTGCCGGGCTGGCTGGCACTCGTCCATCTGCGGGAACAGCAATATTACGCCTTCCATGTCCTGTTCCTGTTCTCATTGGTGGCTGCCGCGGATATCGGCGCCTATTTCGCCGGCAGGGCATTCGGCAAGCACAAATTGTCGCCCCGCGTCAGTCCCAACAAGACCTGGGAAGGGTTCTTCGGCGGACTCGCAGCCTGCTGCAGCATGATCCTGATAGCTGCCTTTGCGTTTGTGTCGAAGCAGTACGAACTTGGTTTGCAGCACTGGCTGAAGTTGCTGGTGGCCGCGATACTGATTGCCGCATCCAGCGTGGTTGGTGATCTCTTCGAAAGCATGATCAAGCGCTACCGTGACGTGAAGGACAGCGGAACGATCCTGCCTGGACACGGCGGCATGCTCGATCGCATCGATGGCATTACCGCGGCCGCGCCTGTATACGCGTTGCTCCTCATGCAGATGCAGCAGGATTTCCTGTGACAGCCGTGCAGTCAGTTACCATACTCGGCTCCACGGGTTCCATCGGTACCAGCACGCTTGACGTGATTGCACGCAATGCCGGGCGTTTTCGGGTTTTCGCGCTGACAGCTAACAACAATGTCGACCAGCTGGCGAAGCAGTGCCGCCAGTTTTCGCCAAAATTTGCCGTCATGCAGGATGCTGAAGCGGCTGCCAGGCTGAAATCATCCCTTGCAGATACCGACACCCGGGTACTTGCCGGGAGCGATGGACTGGCGGAAGTCGCCATCCATGAGGAAGTTGACTGCGTCATGGCGGCTATCGTCGGCGGCATAGGGCTGGCACCAACCTATGCCGCGGTACGGGCTGGCAAAAAAGTGCTGCTGGCGAACAAGGAAGCCCTGGTCATGGCCGGCAGCCTGTTCATGCAGGCTGTAGCAGAATCAGGCTGCGTGCTGCTGCCAATCGACAGTGAGCACAATGCCATGTTCCAGTGCCTGCCGGTCAATGCCGTGGGGCGTTTCGAAAACGAGGCCAGTGGCGGATTTGCCCGCATCGTGCTCACCGGTTCGGGCGGCCCGTTCCTGCACACCGACCCTGCCAGGCTTTCCGAGGTGACACCCGCGCAGGCCTGCGCTCACCCGAACTGGCAAATGGGCCAGAAGATATCCGTGGATTCCGCCACCATGGTCAACAAGGCGCTGGAACTGATCGAGGCCTGCTTCCTGTTCGGCCTGCCTGAGTCGGCCATCGAGATCATGATTCACCCGCAAAGCATCGTGCACTCCATGGTGCAATACCGCGACGGATCGGTGCTTGCCCAGATGGGCAATCCCGATATGCGCACGCCGATTTCCTACTGCCTGGCATGGCCCGAGCGCATCGATGCGGGTGTGGCTGCACTGGACCTGGCAACCATCGCCCGGCTGGATTTCCAGGTGCCGGACCTGGCCCGTTTCCCGTGTTTGAAACTGGGCAGGGAAGCGATAAAAACCGGCGGTTCCGCGCCGGTAATTCTGAATGCAGCCAATGAGTTGGCAGTAGCAGGTTTTTTGGCGGGTGCGGTCAGATTTGACCAAATTCCTGCTATCATAGCGGCCACTTTGGACGGGCAGCCGGTAACAGGCATGGCTACCCTGGAAGAAGTACTGGCGGCTGACGCCCAGGCCCGTGACACCGCCGCCAGGATTATCCGAAAAATAACCGGGGAATAATCGCGCTGTGCGGATAATTCCGGTGTTCCGGGTTGTCAAAACTTGAGATAAATTCTCAATATAAACAGACAGTTGGTCGGATCTACGGGGATCGGCCAGGTAAAACAAGGTCATGGAATTCATCACGAGCATCATTTTCGACGTCTGCGCCATGCTGGTGACTCTGGGCATACTGGTTACCTTCCATGAGTTCGGGCATTTCTGGGTCGCCAGGAAGTGCGGCGTGAAAGTCGAAAAATTCTCCATAGGGTTCGGCAAACCCCTGCTGAGCTGGCGTGAAAAACCCAGAGCCATTGCAGGTCGTCCGGCTATTCCCGGTGACGAAGGCACAGAGTTCGTCATTGCCGCCATACCGCTCGGCGGCTACGTAAAGATGCTGGGTGAGCAGGAGCACAAGGTTACCGAGGAACAGAGGCCTTTTGCTTTCAACCATAAACCCCTGTCGCAGCGGGCGGCCATCGTCGCGGCCGGACCGATCGCGAACTTCCTGCTGGCCATATTGCTGTACTGGGCCATGTTCATGAACGGCGTCACCGATTTCGCACCCGTAGTCGGCAAGATCGCGCCCGATTCCATGGCGGCCCGGGCTGGACTGGAATACGGCGACGAGATACTGGCCGTGGACAACTCCCCCACGCAGACATGGCAGGAAGCAAGAAAGCAGTTGCTGGACCGCCTTGGTGAAACCGGAGTCATGGAATTGCGTGTACTGAAGGCGGAATCCACGGTCACGCGTGACCTGGACATTCCCTTGCAGGCCTGGCTCGCAGGCGACAAGGAACCCGACATTCTCGGCTCCCTGGGCATCACGCCCATTTACCTGGACATTCCACCTCGCATCGGCGTCGTCGAATCCGGCGGGCGTGCCGACGCGGCCGGTTTCAGGGTAGGGGACCTGGTGCTGTCTGCGGATGGCCAACCCGTCGATGCCTGGGACAGCTGGGTCGGCATAGTGCGTGAAAGGCCGGAAACCGATATGGCTGTCACGCTTGATCGAAGCGGACAGGTCATCACCCTGACCCTGCGCCCGGCAATCCGCCTGGATGAAACCGGCAGTCCCGCCCTGGACCAGGATGGCCGCACCCAGGGCTTCATCGGTGCGGGTGTCGAATTACCCGTATTGTCACAGGAAATGATCCGGGAACTCCGGTTCTCGCCAGTTGCCGCCCTCGGCGCCGCGGTGTCTGAGACCTGGGAAAACAGCCTCTTCGTCCTAGTGGCAATCAAGAAAATGATTGTCGGCCTGATGTCGGTGAACAATATCAGCGGCCCGATCACCATTGCCCAGATTGCCGGCGACTCCGCCAGCGACGGCCTGGAATACTTTATCGGCTTTCTTGCCATACTCAGCATCAGCCTGGGTGTCATGAACCTGCTGCCCATTCCCGTTCTGGATGGCGGTCATCTGTTTTATTACGCGATCGAAGCCGTCATTCGCAAACCGCTGCCCGAAGGCGTCCAGGAAATGGGATTGCGATTCGGCCTGGTCATGCTGGCCGGCATCATGTTCATCGCGTTCTACAATGATATAAACCGTCTTTTATAATTGGCTGGACATGATCCTGAAGGTCAAAAAGAAAATTTTGTCATGCCTCGTTATGGGTGCACTTTCGTCCACCGGTTTGCTGCCGGTTGCATCTGTGGCGCAAGTGCTGGCTCCGGCCAATGATAATTCCTTCACGGTCTCCGATATCAGGCTCGAAGGCCTGCAGCGCATTGCCGCCACCAACGTTTTTGCACTACTCAATATCAATGTCGGCGACCGTCTCGCCCCGGCGGATTTTGCCAATATCATTCGTGATATCTCGGCATCGGAAAATTTCGATGATGTTGAGCTGCTGCGCGAGGGTAATGTCCTCATTATCCGGCTGCAGGAGCGCCCCACCATCAGTGACATCCAGGTGGACGGCAACAAACTGATCCCCACCGAGGCCCTGATGGAAAACATGGGCAATGCCGGTCTCTCCATCGGGCAGGTGTTCCAGCCTTCGACACTGGACGGCATGCGCCTTGCCCTGCAGGAGCAGTACGTGGGGCAGGGGCGTTATGGCGCGAGCGTCGATGTCGAAGTCATTCAGCAGGAACGCAACCGCGTGGCCATCGATATCCAGATCAATGAAGGTGAGCCGTCCAAGATCGTGCATATCAACATTGTCGGCAATACCGTGTTCACCGACGAGGAGTTGCTGGACCTGTTCGAGATTTCCACATCCAACTGGTTGTCCTGGATCCGCAAGGATGACCAGTACGCCCGGGAAAAGGTCAATGGCGATATTGAGCGCCTCACTTCCTATTACATGGACCAGGGCTACATCAATTTCGACATCACCTCCACCCAGGTCTCTGTGACGCCAACCAAGGATGAGGTGTATATCACCATCAATATTTCCGAAGGCGAGGTCTACACGATCAACGAAGTCGAGCTCGCGGGCGACCTGGTGGATTCCGAGCCACTACTGAGGCTGATGATCCAGTTGCGCGAGGGCCAGGTGTTCTCACAGCAGCTGGTGACCACAACCGCCGAATTCATGACGCAGCTGCTCGGCAATCGCGGTTACTTCTTTGCCGAGGTGGAAGGGGTGCCTTCCATCAACGAGGAAGACAAGACGGTCGATGTGACGTTTTTCGTGGTGCCGGGAAGCCGCACCTATGTCAACCGTATCAGTTTCTATGGCAACACCAACACGGCCGATGAAGTGCTGCGGCGCGAAATGCGGCAAATGGAAGGGGCGCCCGCCTCCAGCGTCTCACTGGAACAGTCCAAGGTGCGCCTCCAACAGCTGGGCTACTTCGCCGAGGTGGAGTACGAGACCAGCGAGGTGCCCGGTACCGCCGACCAGATCGATGTCGATTTCACGGTGGAAGAGCAACTTTCGGGCACTATCGGCGGCAGTATCGGTTATGGCCAGGTGCAGGGCCTGGTGCTGTCCGCCAATCTGCAGCAGGCCAACTTTCTTGGCACCGGCAAGAGCGTTGGCGTTGGTGTGAATACCAGTGCGTTCAGCACCAGTTACCAGTTCAACTACTTCAATCCGTATTACACGATCGATCAGATCAGTCGTGGTTTCGGTCTTTCCTACACCACTTCCGATTTCGCCGAACTTAACCTGGCGTCCTACTCAACGAACCAGTTCAATGCCAACGTCACCTACGGTTACCGGCTGAACGAAAACCAGTCGCTGTCGTTTAACTTCGGTTTTACCAATACCGTAATCGATGAAGGGTTTGGTCCCGTACAGGAAATCAAGTCGAGCCCTGAACTGATTCCCGGTATCAGTAATTACATCGTGGTGCCTGCCCGCAACCAGTCCTATTTCAACCCGGCGACCGGACAGATCTTTCCCATAGCCGATGCGATCACGGCGCCGATTGGCGACCTGCCTGCAACCGCGTTCAACCAGGAACGAGGTTTCCTCGATCGCGACGGCAACAAATTCAACAACCTGAACCTTTCCGTCACCTGGAGCGAGTCGACCCTCAATCTCGGCTTGTTCCCGACTGCGGGTATGGCGCAGAGTTTTTCCCTGCAGCTGACGGTGCCGGGCAGCGACCTTTCTTACTACCGTATGCAGTATTTCCGCGAGCACTATATTCCCATTGCACCGGAGTGGATCATTCACCTGCGTACCGACCTGGGCTATGGCGACGGCTACGGCTCAACGGAGCAGTTGCCGTTCTTCAACAATTTCTATGCGGGCGGCCTGGGTACAGTGCGCGGCTTTGAACGCAACACGCTGGGGCCGAGGGCACGCTTCCCGGAGCGTTACGCGACATCCAACACCCTGTTCCTGCGCGACAGCAACGGCAATATCGCCCAGGATGCCTTTGGCAACCCGATCATTGACGTGCGCTCGGACGTTGCCTACGTACTGCAGCAAGTCGTGGATGAGAACGGTAACCCCGCGTTCGACAATACCGGCGCCCCTGTCCTGCGCAACAAGCTTGCTTCCCAGCCGTTGTATTCTGGAAGGCCTTCACCATTCGGCGGCAACATCCAGGCCACCGGCACGGTCGAGCTGCTGTTCCCGTTACCTTTCATCGAGGACAGGAGCCGGGTGCGGTCAGCGGTATTTTTTGATGCCGGCAACGTATTTTCTTCCTACTGCACCCGGGACCAGGAGCAGGTGGGCAATTGTTCCGGCCTCAGCCTGAGCGACTTCAGGTATTCAGCCGGCGTTTCCGTCAGCTGGTTCTCCGGGGCCTTTGGCATCATGTCATTCAGCCTGGCCAAGCCGTTCAATGCCTCACTGGTGGATGAGACCGAAGTCTTCCAGTTCACGCTTGGAAATACCTTCTAACCCCCTGAAAAAAGGAAGTATTCGAACCCGTACCAAAAAGCCTGTAGAATACGCACCATCGTCGCCTGGGGCAGAAAAAGCCGGTTTCGCGGGAATGAAAACGCCTCCCGCCAGTCTAATCTGGAACCGGCGTTGCCACACAGGCGCCTTAACCCGTATCTGTATTGATCTAACGACACCTGACAAGTTGGAGATTCACGTGAAAAAGATTGCTAGTAGTTTGATTGTTGCTGCAGCCCTCGCACTGTCGGCAGGGAGCGCCTTTGCCCAGTCCGACAGCGGACTGAAGATCGCTGTCCTGAACATGGCTGATGCCTTGCTCAATTCTGATGTGGCGCGTGGCGTAGAGCAGGAACTCCAGACCGAAACCAAGGAAGACCAGGACAAACTGCGCAATCTGGCCACCCAGGGTCAACAGCTGCAGGAACGGCTGCAGAAGGACGGTGAGGTCATGAGCGAGGCCGAACAGCGCCGGATCGTTGGTGAAATCCAGGAAATCCAGAACCAGTACCAGTTCCTGTTGCAGAAAATCCAGACACTGAGCAATGAGCGTCGCCAGCAGTTCCAGCAGACCTATGCGCCCAACCTCGTGCAGGCCATCAGCGAAGTCGTGGAAGAAGAGGGCTTCGACCTGGTCATTCGCGGCGAGGCTGCGCTGTTCTACGACAACGCCCTTGATATCACTGCGCGGGTTACCGAGAAGCTGAACCTGCAGTAGGGAGCAGTTCTCCCCGGAACTGCAGCCAAGCATCCCGGCGCCTGACCAGTGGATAAAAACAAGAAGACATTCACTCTTGCAGCGCTGGCTGACCGGCTTGGCCTCACAATTGAAGGTGATCCCGGCACCTGCGTGTCGGGTATCGCCACGCTGGCATCGGCATCCGCTGACCAGCTCAGCTTTTACCATAACAGCAAATTCCATTCTGACCTCAAGGCAACCCGTGCCGGCGCGGTGATCGTGGCACCGGATGCTGCCGCTGACTGTCCTGTCGACAAGCTCGTAACCGACAATCCTTACCTTGCATATGCGCGCGCGAGCCAGTTGTTCGCGGCAGGTGAAAGCTATGATCCGGGTGTGCACCCTTCTGCCGTGGTGCATGCCACCGCAGTGCTTGGGCGCAATGTCATCATTGCTGCCAATACGGTGGTGGAAGCCAATGCAGAAATAGGGGACGACTGCGTGATCGGCGCCAATTCCGTCATCGGCTCCGGATGCAGCATTGGTCCGTCATCATCGCTCCATGCCAACGTGGTGCTTTATCCCAATGTCCATATCGGCAGGCGCGCCATCATTCATGCCGGTGCGGTCATTGGCTGCGACGGCTTCGGCTTTGCCCGGGATGGTGCAAGATCCGTCAAGATCGAGCAGTTGGGCGGGGTCCGGATCGGCGATGACGTGGAAGTGGGAGCCTGCACCACCATAGACAGGGGCGCCCTCGAGGACACCGTCATCGAGGACGGTGTGAAACTCGATAACCAGGTGCAGATCGCCCATAACGTCAGGGTGGGTGAAAACACCATCGTTTGCGGCTGCAGTGCGATCGCCGGTAGCTCTACAGTGGGTAAAAATTGTATTATTGCCGGCGCAGTCGGCATTATTAATCATGTCAATATTGCCGATGGCGTCACCGTAACGGCAATGTCGCTGGTGAACAAATCCATAACGACCAAAGGTGTCTATTCATCGGGAACCGGCCTTTCAGAGTCGGCCCTGTGGAAGAAAAACATCGTGCATTTCAGGAAGCTGGACGAACTTGCCTCACGCCTGAAAGCGCTGGAAAAAGAGCTGGAGCAGCTCAAAGACGGCAAGCAGTAACTGCCAGATACCTGGAACACGTACTTCACCACATACCTGGCGCATGGTGGTGGTCATCACTTAATTAGTAATAAAGCAGGATAGTCATATGATGGATGTTGGAGAGATCAAGGCGTATCTGCCGCAACGATACCCGTTCCTGATGGTTGATCGTGTCGTCGAGCTGGAATTGGGCAAGCGCATCAAGGCATACAAGAACGTCACTACCAACGAGGAATTTTTCCAGGGGCACTTTCCCCACAAGCCCATCATGCCGGGCGTCCTGATCATCGAGGCACTGGCCCAGGCCGCCGGTGTCCTGGGGTTCAAGTCGCAGGAGAAGAAACCCGAAGACGGATACCTCTATTATTTCGTCGGTGCAGACCACGTCAGGTTGAAGCGGCCGGTGGTCCCGGGGGACCAGCTGGTGCTCGAGGCCGAACTGGGCCCTGTGCGGCGGGGCATCTACAAATTCGAGTGCCGGGCCTCTGTCGATGGCAAAACGGCTTGCGAAGCAACCATCCTGTGTGCTGAAAGGAAGGAATAATGAGCGGGAACGAGCCCGTCATTCATCCGTCAGCCAGGATTGGCAAGAACGTCACCATTGGCCCATGGACGATCATCGGGCCGGAAGTGGAAATAGGTGATGACTGCGAGATCGCCTCGCATGTTGTCATCAAGAGCCACACGCGGATAGGTAAAAGCAACCGCATCTTCCAGTTCTCGTCAGTGGGCGAAGACCCCTCCGACAAGAAATACCATGGTGAAGTCGCCTGGCTGGAAATGGGTGACAACAATATCGTGCGGGAAGGCGTCACCCTGCATCGCGGCACTGAAGCCGGTGGCGGCATCACCCGTATCGGTTCCCACAACCTCTTCATGCCTTACACCCATGTTGCCCATGACTGCATCGTCGGCAACCACACCATCTTTTCCAACAATGCCGCCATCAGCGGTCATGTCGTCGTCGAGGACTGGGCAATACTGAGTGGTTATGCCGGCGTCTACCAGTTCCTGCGAATCGGTGCGCACAGCTTTATCGGCGGCCTCACCCATATCAATATGGATGTCCCGGCATACGTGATGGTCAAGGGCACGCCACCGGAGCCCAAGGGCATCAATGTCACCGGATTGGAACGGCGAAATTTTTCCAGGGACGCTATCAGGGCGATTCGCCAGGGCTACAAAATCCTGTATCGGCAGGGCCTGACAATCGACGAAGCGCTCCCGGCGCTGGAAAAACTTGCCGCGGAGCACGAAGAAGTCGCCCTGCTCATGAATTCCGTCAAGACTTCGCAGAAAGGCATTATTCGCTAGAAACCCGGATAGGGTTTCGGTCTTGCCCTGGTCCTTTCGAATCACTCACGGGTAGTTGTTAATGGATAGAGCCCTTCACGTAGGCATCCTGGCCGGGGAAGCATCCGGCGACCTGCTGGGGGCTGGCCTCATGCAGGCGCTGCGTGCACGCAATCCAGGCGTCACCTTTTCCGGTATTGGCGGACCCGGCATGATCGCGGCGGGTCTCGACTCCATGGTGCCGATGGACCGGTTGTCGGTCATGGGCCTCACCGAACCCCTCAAGCGCCTGCCCGAGCTTTTACGCATTCGCGGAAAGGTCTATCGGCATATGCAGGCGACCCGGCCCGATGTCTTCATCGGTATCGATTCCCCGGATTTCAACCTGGGGCTGGAAATGAAAATTCGCGCCCTCGGTATTCCAACGGTGCACTATGTCTGCCCTTCGGTCTGGGCCTGGCGGCAGGGGCGTGTGCACAAGATCCGCAAGGCCGTCGACCTGGTGCTATCCCTGTTTCCCTTTGAAGAGGATTTCCTGCGCAGGCATGAGGTCAACGCCTGCTGTGTCGGACACCCGCTGGCCGACATGCTGCCACAGGACCCTGATGTGGGCGCTGCAAGAGTAGAACTGGGTCTGACTGCTGACGCTTCAGTACTGGCGATCCTGCCGGGTTCCAGGGGCGGGGAGGTGGCCCGGCTTTGCCCGGTATTCCTGGAAACATTCGAACTGTGCCGGCGCCAAATTCCCGGATTGCAGGGCGTGATTCCCTGTGCGGGTCCCCAGCGTCGGCAGCAGATTGAAACATTTGTCTCGGGCCACGCCGCCGCTTCCGGTATCACCCTGGTGGATGGCCGCTCCCGGACCGTCATGACCGCTGCCAATGCCGTATTGATGGCCTCGGGCACAGCAACGCTGGAAGCCATGCTGCTGAAAAAGCCCATGGTGGTTGCTTACAAAATGGCCCCGCTGTCCTTCGCTATCATCTCGCGCATGCTGAAATCGCCTTATGTTTCGCTGCCCAACCTGCTGGCCGGCAGGCAACTGGTACCCGAATTCCTCCAGGAAGCGGCAGCGCCGCAGCGACTGGCATCCGAGGTCAGCAGACTCCTTGAAGCTGAAGCCGGAACGGAAGACATGGTGAAGACATTTCATGCCATACACACGCAATTGCGGCGGGTAGCCAGTGAGACCGCCGCCGACGCCGTCATGGGGCTATGCGCAAACCAGATCTCCCGCTGACCCTCGACGGGCTGCCTGACGCCCTGGTAGCCGGCGTCGATGAAGCCGGGCGGGGCCCTTTGGCCGGGGACGTCGTGGCTGCGGCAGTGATTCTCGATGCAGCACACCCGATTACCGGTCTCGGGGATTCCAAGAAGCTGTCGGCAGGACAGCGTGAGCGACTGTATCCGGTCATCCAGGAACGCGCTGTCGCCTTTGCCATTGCACGCGCCAACGTCGAGGAAATCGATACGCTGAACATCCTGCACGCCAGTCTGCTCGCGATGACGCGTGCCGTACGCGCGCTGGCTGTGCCCCCGGCCTTCGTCTATGTCGACGGCAACCGCTGTCCTGCCTGGACCTGGCCGTCACAGGCCGTGGTAAAAGGAGACAGCAGGGTCGCCGCCATTGCCGCCGCGTCCATCCTGGCCAAGGTGGCGAGGGATCACGACATGGTAGCCCTGGACAGGGCATACCCCGGCTATGGCCTGGCCCGGCACAAGGGTTATCCCACCGCCATGCATATCGAGGCGCTCAGGAAGCTTGGCCCCAGTCCCATCCACCGCAGGTCGTTCGGGCCGGTAGCGGAACTGCTCGATAAAGGGATAAACCGATAAAGGGATAAAGGGATAAAGGGATAAAGCGTAAGGCGTTAATTTTCACACCAGGTTCGGGTTTTGCGTTGCGCTGTACTATGGCGAATCGGCTCGTTATACCCGTTCACTGTCAGCGAGAGTTTACGCTTTATCGTTCTATCCCTTAATCCTTTTATCGATTTCCCTAACCGATTACACTGAACCCGCAGTAACCCGTAACCCCAATTCGTTCCTATGACTCATTCGCCTGGCTTCGTTCATCTTCGCGTGCACTCCGAGTACTCCGTGATCGACGGCCTGGTCCGGGTACGGCCACTGATCGAAAAAACCGCGGCTCTCCAGATGCCCGCCGTGGCCATCACGGATCACGTCAATCTGTATGCGCTGATCAAGTTCTACTCTGCCGCCAGCCAGGCCGGCATCAAGCCCATCTGCGGATGTGATGTCCTGGTGGCCGAAGACGACAATCCGGAGCAGTTTTCCACCCTCGTCCTGCTGGTGCAGAACCAGACCGGCTACAGAAATCTCACCGAACTGATCTCACGCGCCCACGTGGAAGGGCAGTTCCGGGGCAACCCCTGCATCCGCAGGAGCTGGCTCGAGGGCGCAAGTGACGGCCTGATTGCGCTGTCCGGGGCGCGCAGCGGTGATATCGGCAGGGCCATCCTCAACGAGGACCTGGACCAGGCACAGGCCTGCCTGCGCCATTGGATGGAAGTCTTTCCCGATCGCTACTACCTGGAACTGCAGCGCACCGGGCGCCCGGGTGATGAAGAATACGTCAGGGGCGCGGTCAGCCTGGCCGAGCAAATGGGCTGCCCGGTGGTGGCGACCAATGATGTGCGATTCCTGGATGAGGATGAATTCGAGGCTCATGAAGCGCGGGTCTGCATCAACGAGCGGCGGACCCTGGATGACCCCAGGCGCCCGCGCAACTACGCCGAGCACCAGTACTTGCGCTCACCTGAAGAGATGCAGGAACTGTTCAGCGATATTCCCGAAGCGCTGGAGAACAGCATAGAGATCGCCAGGCGCTGCACCCTGACCCTGGAACTGGGCAAACCCTACCTGCCGAACTATCCCATTCCGGCTGGCATGACCATCGAGGAATTTCTGCGCCAGGAAAGCGAAAAGGGTCTCGAGGGTCGCCTGGCGACATTGTTTGACACCCGGAGCCCTGACTTCGGCGCTATCCGCAAGACCTACCAGGATCGCCTGGATTTCGAACTGGACATCATCAACCAGATGGGTTTTCCGGGCTACTTCCTGATCGTCATGGAATTCATCCAGTGGGCGAAGAACAACGACATACCCGTTGGCCCGGGCAGGGGCTCCGGCGCCGGCTCACTCGTGGCCTATGCGCTGAAAATCACGGATCTCGATCCGCTTCAGTATGACCTGCTGTTCGAGCGCTTCCTGAATCCCGAGCGTGTCTCCATGCCGGACTTCGACGTCGACTTCTGCATGGACGGCCGCGATCGCGTTATCGACCATGTTGCCGAGTTGTACGGCCATGAAGCCGTTTCCCAGATCATAACCTTCGGCACCATGGCGGCCAAAGCGGTGATTCGTGATGTAGGCCGTGTACAGGGCAAGTCCTATGCACTGGCGGATAAGCTGTCGAAGCTCGTGCCCTTTGAAGTGGGCATGACACTGCAGAAGGCTCTGGAGCAGGAAAAGCAGCTGGTCGAGTTTATTGCACAGGACGAGGAAGCCGACGAGATCATGGAAATGGCCTTCAAGCTGGAAGGGCTTATCCGCAACGTGGGCAAGCATGCCGGCGGCGTGGTCATCGCGCCGACGAAACTGACCGATTTCTCCCCTTTGTACTGCGACGAGAACGGCAACAACCTGGTCACCCAGTTCGACAAGAACGATGTGGAAAGCGCCGGGCTGGTGAAGTTCGACTTCCTCGGCCTGAGGACCCTGACCATCATCGACTGGGCAGTGAAGATGATCAACGCGGAGGCGGGCAGGGAGCCGGTCGACATCAACCATATCCCGCTGACGGACCCGGCCGTGTTCCGTATGCTGGAGCAGGGTGAGACCACGGCGATCTTCCAGCTGGAATCGCGCGGCATGAAGGACCTGATCAAGCGTCTCAAGCCGAGCAATTTCGAGGACATTATCGCGCTGGTGGCCCTGTTTCGTCCCGGTCCACTCGGTTCCGGCATGGTGGATGACTTCATCAACCGCAAGCACGGCAAGATGTCCGTGAGCTATCCGCATCCTGACCTCGAGCCCGTCCTGAAAAATACCTACGGCGTCATCCTCTACCAGGAGCAGGTGATGCAGATCGCCCAGGTGCTGGCCGATTACACGCTGGGCGGGGCCGACATGCTGCGCCGGGCAATGGGCAAGAAAAAGCCTGAAGAAATGCAGAAGCAGCGCGAGATTTTCCTGCAAGGAGCGGCCAACAAGGGCATCGACGGCAGGCAGGCAGAATTCATTTTCGATCTCATGGAAAAATTTGCCGACTACGGCTTCAACAAGTCACATTCGGCTGCCTATGCGCTGGTGTCCTACCAGACGGCCTGGCTCAAGCATTACTACCCTGCGCATTTCATGGCGGCCGTGCTGTCAGCCGATATGCAGAACACGGACAAGATCGTGATCCTCATCGAGGAATGCCGGCGCATGCAGATACCCATCATTTCACCAGACGTCAATTCGGGTCGCTTCCAGTTCACGGTGGACGCACAGGGCAACATCATCTATGGCCTCGGAGCCATCAAGGGGCTGGGCGAGGGCCCCATCGACAATATCATCAAGGTTCGCGAGGAAAGCGGCCCCTTTGCCAACCTGTTTGATTTCTGCAGCCGCATCAATATGTCGGTCCTCAACAAGCGCGCCATCGAAGCACTGATCCGATCCGGCGCCATGGACAGATTCGGTGCCGACCGTTCCGTGCTGCTGGCCAGCATGAGCGAAGCGATCAAGACAGCAGAACAAAGTGACCGCACACAGGCCAGCGGCGTCGATGACATGTTCGGCGACCTTGTGCCTTCCGAAAGCAGTGAGGATGTTTACAGCAATTACCGCAAGGTCAAACCCTGGAGCGAGCAGCGCCGCCTGCGTGAAGAAAAGGAAACGCTTGGGTTGTATCTGTCCGGGCATCCCATCGAGGAATACCTGCCCGAGATTCAGCGCATGACGAAAAACCGCATCGCCAACCTGCGTGCGGACAAGGGTGTGCAGACGATCATCGGCCTGATCCACGACATGCGCATCATCAAGAGCAAGCGTGGTGATACCATCGCCATACTGACGCTGGATGACCGCAGTGCGCGTATCGAAGTCTCGCTGTTCGGCGAGGTCTATGAAGGCTGTCGCGAAATACTCAACAAGGATATCGTGGTGCTGGTTGAAGGCGTGGTCAATGTCGACGAGTACAGCGGTAATACGGCACTGCAGGTGCGCGCTCGCAAGGTGATCACGTTCAAGGAAGCCCGCCAGCAGCAGGTGCGCAACATTACCCTGGACTTGCAACCCGAGAATTTGCCGGTAGAATCCCTGCAAATTTTGCAGAACATCCTGGCCGAATACCGCTTCGGCGCCAATGGCTCAGCTTCGCTGGCACCTGCCCAGGCTGCAAACGGCAGCGGCCAGGATGCCCAGGCCTGCGATATCGTGGTCAATTACTCCCGGGAGGGAGTTCGCGGCAGTATACTGCTCGGCAAGGAATGGCGCGTCCACGTTGAAGACGAACTCCTGCATAAACTCCGGGAGCAGTACGGCGCCAGCCACATCAGCGTGAATTACCAGTAATCCCGTTAACCCACTTAAGCAAACCAGTAACCCTGAACAATGAATCCTGATTACCTGGAATTTGAGCAGCCCATCGCCGACCTCGAAGTGAAGATCAATGAGCTTCGTCTTGTCGGCGCCGACAACAAGCTCAATATCAACGAAGAAATCGTCAAACTGCAGGACAAGAGCCGCAAGCTGACTGAAAAAATCTTCAGCTCGCTGACGCCGTGGCAGATTTCACTGCTGGCGCGTCATCCGCAGCGGCCGTACACAGAGGATTACATCCAGCATATCTTTGCCGATTTCGATGAGCTGCATGGGGACCGCTACTATGCCGACGACCAGGCGCTGGTGGGCGGCATCGCGTATCTGGACGATATACCGGTCATGTTGATCGGGCACCAGAAAGGCCGAAGTACAGCGGAAAAAGTGAAGCGCAATTTCGGCATGCCCAAACCCGAAGGCTATCGCAAGGCGCGCAGGTTGATGCTGCTGGCAGAGCGTTACCACCTGCCGGTACTGACATTCATCGATACCCCGGGCGCTTATCCGGGTATCGATTCCGAGGCTCGCGGCATCAATGAGGCCATCGCGGAAAACCTGGCCGTGATGTCGCGCCTGAAAACGCCGATCATCGCCACGGTGACAGGGGAAGGCAATTCCGGCGGCGCCATTGCCATCGGCGTTTGCGATCACCTCAATATGCTGCAGTATTCCACCTATTTCGTGATTTCACCCGAGGGTTGCGCAACCATCCTGTGGAAATCGGCCGATCACAAGGCCGATGCCGCCAAGGCCATGGGTGTGACGTCGGAACGCCTCGAGGAACTGGGCATCGTCGATACCACCATCGAGGAGCCCCTGGGTGGTGCCCACAGGGACATCAAGCTCATGTCGAAGCGGATCAAGGAAAAGCTCATCGAGCAGATCCAGCAATTCACGAACATGGACACCAGCGCGCTACTGGAGCGTCGTTACAAGCGCCTGATGAGTCACGGCAGCTCCCGGTAATCCGGAACCTGTCCGTGGCCTTTCAACCCCAGGACCTGCTTCGCTGGCTTCCCGAAAAGGCCGGCACCTGCCATGTAGCCTTCAGCGGCGGCATGGATTCCCACGTCCTCCTTCATGCCATGGCCCGGTTGCGGGACAGTGGCGAACTCCGGTGTGAACTGCGTGCGATCCATGTCCATCATGGACTCAGTCCCCACGCTGACGCCTGGGCAGAGCACTGCAAGGATGTGTGCGCCGGACTTGGTGTGCCGCTCACCGTCGTCAGGGTGAGTGTCAGTGAATCCGGGCACGGCCCCGAACAGGCTGCTCGCGAGGCCCGCTACCGGGCTTTCGGTGAAATACTGGGCAAGGGGCATGTCCTGCTCACCGCCCATCACCAGGACGACCAGGTTGAAACCCAGCTGTTCCGGATGCTGCGCGGTACCGGCATGCGGGGACTGGCCGGTATCCGCAGCCAGCGACCCTTTGCCCACGGCACGCTGTTGCGTCCATTGCTGGGATATGCCCGCGGCACGCTCATGGCCTATGCGCAGGAGCAGGGCCTGCAGTGGATAGAGGACGAGAGCAATACCGACGAGAGCCTCGACCGTAATTACCTGCGCCGGCTCATCGTGCCGGCACTCGAGGCGCGCTGGCCGGGGTTCCAGAAAAACCTGCAGAGGCTGGCGAAGCTGGCCGAAGAAGGGCAGGCCTTGGCCGGGGAAGTCGGTGCTGAGGACCTGGCCCAGTCCATGGATGCGATGCATCGTATCGATATTTCCCGGCTGCTGGCATTCAGTCCTGCCCGCCAGCGCAACCTGCTGCGGTGCTGGTTCCTGGCACTGGAAGCAAAATATGGAATTCCGGCACCCGACCATTACGTCATTGACCGGATTTTCTCCGAGCTGATTCCGGCTGCGATGGATGCCGAACCATTGATCGAATGGAACAAGGGCGGTCAGCAGGTGTTCATTCGTCGCTTTGCGGAGCGTATCTACCTTGTCCTTGGTGCTCCGGCACAAGGCCCTGTACCGACGACATGGACCGTGGAGCAGCCCCTTGAGCTGCCTGGACTGGGCACGTTGTACATGGTGGAAACCGCGGAGGACGGCTTTCTTGCACCACCTCACGGCACGCTGCAAGTGCGTTTCCGCCAGGGCGGTGAGACGGCCAAGCCGGCAGGGCGCAAGACACGCCCCCTGAAGAAAATCCTGCAGGATTACCAGGTGCCGCCGTGGCTTCGGGAAAAAATACCACTGTTGTACCTGGACGGAGAATTGCTGGCTGTAGGTGACCTGTTCGTCACGGAACAGTGGCGCGTGCGAAACCGTGACGCGCACGGCAAAAAAATCCACCAGATTCGCTGGCTCAGGGAAGATTTACATTGTGGCTACTGAGCCTTTCCGATAGACTGTAACTCCATCAGAAGACATTGATTAAGACTGATGGATTGCTAATGACACGGTTTATTTTTATTACCGGTGGTGTTGTCTCCTCCCTTGGCAAGGGCATAACTTCAGCCTCCCTCGCCGCAATCCTCGAAGCCCGCGGCCTCAACGTAACCATGCTCAAGCTGGATCCCTATATCAACGTGGATCCCGGCACCATGAGCCCGTTCCAGCACGGTGAAGTGTTCGTTACCGAAGATGGCGCCGAGACCGACCTGGACCTCGGCCACTACGAGCGCTTTATCCGGCCCACCATGTCCCAGAAGAACAACTTCACCGCCGGACGCATTTACGAGGAAGTGATCAAGAAGGAGCGTCGCGGTGACTATCTCGGGGCCACCATCCAGGTCATTCCCCATATCACCGACGAAATCAAGGCACGTGTCCTGGATGGTGCCGGCGATGCCGACGTGGCCCTGGTTGAGATCGGCGGCACGGTGGGTGACATCGAGTCGCAGCCTTTCCTGGAAGCCGTGCGCCAGCTGAAAGTGGAACTGGGCTCCGATCGCGCCATATTCCTGCACCTGACCCTGGTACCCTATATCAGCACGGCGGGTGAAACCAAGACTAAACC
>Ga0181585_10001396_pt1 | contig 21123 bp, 7 predicted proteins | sample 071ome_29_FD_132469 | JGI IMG/M metagenome (GOLD analysis project Ga0181585, IMG submission 132469) | Coastal salt marsh microbial communities from the Groves Creek Marsh, Skidaway Island, Georgia - 071407BT metaG (megahit assembly) | ecosystem: Environmental > Aquatic > Marine > Intertidal zone...
AAATACAAGCGATTCTCCTGTCGATGTTTTATTTCAAGAGAGAATAACCAAAAGGCCAGTAACACCTGAAGAAACTAATAGTTCTAATTTAGATACGTTTTGTACATCATCGCTGCCTTATTTTGACGGTGTAACACGTGATAGAACAACTCAACAACCAGATCTTCAGGAGAAGATTGAGATTGATATCGAGGTGTAATAAATGTCTGTCTCAAAAAAGAAGTTTTCCTTAGACAAACTAAAAAAGACAGATCAACTAGTTGTTAGAACCGGAAAGCAGCAAAACGTCGACCGAGTTATTTTTCCTAATCCTGTAGAAGTTGGTTTAGACTCTGAATCTTTAAGATCTGCACTTACGACTCATGGCGGCGTTAAAATACCCGACGGTATTCCTGCAGAAACTAGAAATGTTCTCTACAATGAGTTAGGTGTACTTAAGTTTAATGGCCAGCCGGTTATAACAGGTTCAAACGGAATAGTTCATTTAGAAAGGTTAGGGGTTACAGGATCTATTGATATTAGTGGGCCTTTAAGAGTTACCGGTGGAATTGTCACTGATGACGCAAACTCTGAATTCATAAGGGCAGGAGACAGAATACAAGTCGCCAAGAACAGTGACGGATCGTATACAATTACTGCTGATGTTCAAGCTGGAGGATCAGGAGGCTCTGCAGATCCTCAATACCTTACACTGGCTGCTACTTCTGATTTAAACAACGAAAGAGTTTTTACAGCCGGTACAGGAATTAATGTCGTCGATGGAGGCGCTGGAGGAAACTTTACAGTCTCAACTGACTCATCTGTTGTTCCTAATTTAACAGGCAACAATACATTCTCAGGTGATGTTACAGTACAAGGTGACATAAAAGGTTCAGTTCAAAAATTATCAGATGGTACCACTAACTTTATACAAGCAGGAAGCAATGTTACAGTCGCAAATAACGTTGACGGATCAATTACAATATCTGCTACGGATACAAACACAGACACGACTTACACATCAGGAAACGGTCTTAGTCTTTCCAGCAATACATTTAGTGTAAATCTGCAACCAGGCGGTGGTCTTCAAATTGTTTCCTCACGCCTGGCTGTGGATACATCTGACATAGCAGGTGATGGACTAAGAGCAACAAATAGCAACACAACACTTTCAGTCGATGCTTCACAAATAGCAGGGTCAGGTCTAGAAGATGATGGATCTGAAAATTTAAGAATATCAACATCAGCAGCAGGATCTGGATTGACAGGTGGAGGAGGAGCCCCGCTTTCAGTTGATTTAAAAACGTCAGGCGGTCTTAAGACAGTTAGCGATGAGTTAGCAATTGAAGCAGCTGATATAGCTGGAGATGGACTGTCTGATAATGGTTCTGATCAACTAAAATTAGATATAGGTTCATTGCAAACAGAGCTTACAGACGGACAGGCAGAGCTCACAGATTATATTGCTGTAAGCGACTCATCTGATAACACTACAAAAAAGCTTACAATTAATCGTCTAAAAACTTTGGTTGACAACACTAGCGTTATTTACACCGCCGGTGACGGGCTAACCCAAACAGGACAAACGTTTAGACAAAGAGCTGTGCTATCAGTAACAGCTGCCAACGGTGTTTTTGTAATAGATGGATCTGCCAGACCAAAAATTACTGCTCCAAAAACTCTAGACTATTATTTTGACTTAAGCGATGCCAGTTTATCGGGAAGAGTATTTGCACTTTCGGAGACATTTGACGGAACTCATGCGTCAGGAGGTGTTCAGTTTACTAATGGTGTGACAATGAATGGGACACCAGGAAATACCGGTGCATACCTGGAAGTCAAGTTTACCCAAGAAGATCCTGACGTTCTTTACTATTATGATGCAAACACTTCTGGAATGGGAAACAAGCTTATTACAGGATTGGGTTATCTAGAAACAGATACAGCTACTGTGACTTACACAGGAAAAGGAATATTTCCTGAAGGAATCGAAGGGTCAATTCAAAAACTGTCTGACGGAACCACTGATTTTATCCAAGCCGGAAACAACATCGTTGTAACAAATAATGTTGACGGGTCGATTACGATTGCTTCAGATGTATCATCTGCATTTACTTCAGGGGATGGCATCGATATCGTCGGAGGAGAAATAAGTGCAGATATTCGTGCTGGCGGTGGTCTGAGATTTAATAATGAGGAAATGGAAGTCGATCCTACTGTTGTTCCTCTTTTGACCGGTGCTACATTTACAGGAACTGTTACAGTTAATGGTGCCGCCAATATTCAAGGGTCAATCCAAAAACTAGCAGATGGCACAACAGACTTCATACAGGCAGGCAGTAATGTAACAGTTACAAATAATGCAGATGGGTCTATAACAATTGCAGCTTCAGGAGGTTCCGGATCCGGCGGATCAGGTACAATTGGGTCTGCTGAAGATGGAGATTATACAGATGGATTGTTTACAGACTTTACAGATAACACAGAGGTCGGGACAGCAATTGACAGATTTAACGAAGTTCTTAAGTCATTAGCACCTGATCCTGCCCCTAACTTAAATTCTATAAGTGCTACAACTTCCGCCTCACAATGCAAACTTTCTTTTGGCTCATCTAATTCGCTGTCTGGGTACGAAAATATACAAGGCACCGCTGGACTAGGAACAGCTTTAGATACAAACGGTCTTTACACACAAGCCACATCTAATTCTAATGTAAGAATAGGTGCTGTTTCGAGCGGAACAACAATTACTGGAATTGTAGGATCCGGAGTGACTGAAAATTCATTTGCAGGAAATGTTGTCAATTACCCTGAAAATAGCATTGGAAATGGTGACCAAGGAATTCTTTCTTTAAATGTTAATGGAACAACAATTAGAACAGTAGACTTAACAGATTCTAACTTGGGTGCAGGTCTCCCAGGATCCGGAACAGACTCTGTTCTTACAGGAGGATCCGGTTTTATAAACATATCACAGGTAGCCAGCGGAAAATTTTCAAACGGTTCTTCATTTGATGTATTTAAGCACAGAACAATGAATTTTCAAATTGATGCATCACATCAAAGAAATGGATGGAATTATGTTCAGGTTGTTCATACAGTAGGATCTTCAAACTATACAACAAATTATATCGAGTGGCTGGTTGACGAGTCTCAAAATCCTGCCGATCAAATAACAGCATCTAATAATACACTGACAGGATTGAGCATGACAGGCTCTAGATATCTTTCAGGTGTACAGTATCACACAGGAGGTACTGCAAATTATCAAGTTGATGTTGCTAATGCGTACAAAGATGTATACACGACATCAAATATAACATTTACAGGCACAAGCTGTAGTTCACCATCTCAATCCATGCCAATAGTTGCACCAGGTGAAGATTCTAGTAAAACTATAACAGTTAGTTCAGTTGCAACAATAACTGATACTAAAATGCTAAATGAAGCTTTTTCACTTTCAATTAACGTTCCACACCCCTTAAGGGCAAATTTAAATTCAGGTGGGCAGTCATCAATCGGAGGTATACTAGTCTATAACGTTAGCGAAAACTCCACAGTTTTATCTGAAAACTTTAATGGAGAGACTTATAGATTAAGGTCAGGAAATTTTGCAAGTCAGTCTGATGTATCTAATTCATCTTGGAATAGTGAAACAGATATTGAATCTGTTGGTGCAGGAAATCACGCTTCAGGATTAATAGTTTACAATGATACACTTGTATCACCGACGTCAGGAATTAATTCAGGAGACTTTAGAAATGTTGCTGATGGAGGAATAATTGGGAACGGACCTGACGGGAATGTTAATTATAGTGGGGCGACAGGTACAAGAACTTACTATCGTCGCTTCACAAATAACACAGGTGGATCGAGAAACAATTTTAATTTAAGCATGAATACATCAGGAACAAATATTGTAAGCTCGTCAGGAACACTAAATTCATCAAACATAAGAGTTGATATTAAATTGCCACAAACAGATTCTAATTTTTCTACAGCATGGCTCGATATAAGTCAGCCTTTTGCTACTGGTCAAGTAGATTCTGATGGCGACGGATGTCTGGTGGGAAATTTTGATAGTTCATCTAATTCTACCAATTCTTGTACATTCGGAACACAGTCTGTAGGCGATGAAGAATATATAGTAGTTAGGATCACCGCTGATACTAGCTGGACAGGTAACATAATCCAAATGAGTGTTAGCTGGACGTAAAGGAATAAAAAATGGCATTAAACGAGACTTCTAAAGAGTTTATATCACTCAAAAAGCTTCAGGGCAAAGCTCATACTTCAAATATTAAAGATTTAGCAAACGAAGCGCTGTCATCCGGTTTGACTGTTTCTGCTAAAACTGTTTTTAGCTCTGACATACCCGCATCACCTACAGCTACTCAGTATACAATTAGTGGTGGGTCTGTGCAGTTTGTAAGACTTTCTGCTTCATTTATATTAGGTTCTGATACAGTTAACGGTCGACATGCTTTTGAATTGAAGTTGCCTGATGACTTTGAGTCACCAGCAGGTGCGACTAACAATTTGTCAGGGCTTGGAACAGGATTCTTTGTTAATGGACAATCAATTAATACAACAAAAGGCGCGATTCAACTAGTTCCTCCTTCTTACGGTGTCTCTTATGAGGCAAAACCTTATAAGTTTGTAGATGGAAGTGGAAACGCAGAACAACTTATACCCGTTTTGGATGCTAGAGACTGGTACATTGATTACTTTAACGGCATCTTATTTCAGCAGGATCCTCCTGGTACAGGAGACCACGACGACAATCCGAGATTTGTTGATGCGTACATTTATGTTGGAGACTTTGTTTCTGATTCTTTGTCAAATGTAGGCTCTGGAGACGGTGATTCTGGTGCCCAATACGTTGTTTTGGCTGCAACAGGTTCACTTACAAATGAAAGAGTCTTGACGCCAGGCGTTGGTTTAGATCTAGTCGATGCTGGTGCTGGTGGAAATGTCACGTTAAATGTAGACATTAGTGAGTTTGCATCTGGTTCTATTAATTACGCAGAAGACACAATTGTTTTTGTAGATGAAGACGATACCAATAGAAAGGAAACTATTGCAAACTTTATGTCGGGAACCGCCGGAGACGGTTTGACTTCTTCATTAGGTGTTCTTTCTGTTGCAACAGGAACAGGACTGGAAATTGATTCTGACACAGTAAGAATTTCTGCAGCTGCAGCAGGAGATGGTTTGATCGGAGGCGGAGGATCCGCACTTTCTGTGAATGTGGACGATTCTTCGCTAGAGGTAAATGCAGACGTTGTTCAAATAAAAGATTCAGGTGTCACATTAGCCAAACTATCAGATCTTGCAAATATGACAGTAATTGGTAATGTTTCAGGAGGATCTGCAACTCCAACTGCTATCACTATTTTAGACGAAGATAATATGGCGTCAAATAGTGCAACTGCACTGGCAACGCAACAGAGTATTAAAGCATACGTCGACTCAGTCGCACAAGGATTAGATCCTAAAGATTCAGTTGTAGCGGCATCAACTTCATCGTTTACGATGGCATCTACAGCTTCTTCTACAACTCTAGTTTTAGCAGATGGCGAAGGCGGTTTTGATTCAACTGCAAATACTCTAACAATTGACGGTGTATCACTTTCTGAAGGTGATCGAATCTTAATTAAGGACGGGGTCAACTCAAATAGTGCAGGTGTTGATGGAAAATGGAACGGCATATACGAAGTCGGAAGCCTGACAGGAACTGACCTCACACTCACAAGAACAGATGACGCAGATCAAGACAGTTTATCGGGAGGAGCACATGTTTTTGTTGAGCAAGGAACTGTCAATGGTGATACTGGTTATGTTTGCACAAATGATGGATCAATAACAATTGGAACAACAGCGATTACTTGGTCACAGTTCTCCGGACCTGGCGTATTTTCTGCAGGAGATGGTCTAGACTTAACAGGAAAAGTTTTTAGTCTTGACCTTAAGTCAGCTGGTGGTCTAAAAATAGATACAACAGAGTTGGCAATTGAACCAAGCGATTTTGCAGGCGCCGGCTTGGAAGATGACGGATCGGATAATCTGAGACTTAATATTGCAGGGTTGACATCAGATTCAAACGCAGGAAATCTAAGCGATTCTATTGCAATATCAGATGCTAGCGATAGTGATCTAACAAAGAAAATTACTCTTACTGAGCTAAAGTCAGTTGTAGCAAACTTTACTGCAGGCGACGGTTTGGATCTTAATGCTGACGTATTTAGTTTAGATCTTAAAGCTTCTGGCGGTTTAACAATTGATGCTACAGAATTGGCAATCGATGAAACTATAGTTCCAACACTTTCAAACAATAATATCTTTACCGGAGATATGACTGTTACAGGTGATCTGTTTATTTCAGGTACAGTTTCTGATCTCGTAGCATCTGGAACTGCCAAATTTACAGACGGAATATCAGGTTCTATTCATCATACTTCAGATGGTTTATCATATCTTGTTGCAGGTACAAATATTTCGATAGCTTCTGCTTCAAATGGTCAGATCACAATATCATCTTCGGGAGTGGGACAAATTGGTAGTGCAGAAGACGGTGACTATACCGACGGTCTATTTACTGATTTTACAACATCCACGCCAATTGGAACACCTGTTGATAGATTTAATGAGGTGCTTAAGCTTCTTGTTCCTGCACCTGCTCCTGACCTAGACAATGTTGATAGTAATAATTCAGATGGAGCATCAGGAGACCTTTCTTTTGGTGCCTCAAACGATCAGTCATCTGCGACACCAGCTTATATATCTGTTGCTGGAACAGCCGGATTTGGAATTGCTGTTGATGTTGACGGGTTGTATGAAGCATCAGGAAGTGCAGAAAATCTTAGAAGAGGTATATATGACGGAACTGCTACACAGACAGGCGATCTAAACGAAGATGTTGCAGCCAATATTACTTCGCCTTCTTCACAAACAAATTATCCAGCAAACTCTTTTGGTGATGCTGATGTCGGATCTTTAGTTTTAGAAGTAAATGGATCTGATCTATACACACTGGACTTAACTGATTCTAATACAGGAACGGGAGCTCCAGGATCCGGAACAGGAAGTCACGTTAACGGAAATGGCTCTGGGTTTACACACGTATCTGTTGCGACTGCTGGTACATTTGACAGCGGTCAAACATTTGCTCAGTTTAAGCACAGGACAGGAAGATGGGCTGTTGGTGCCAGTGATCAAAGAAACGGCTGGAACTATATAAGAGTTAAACACGATAAGGGCGGAGGCTCAATAATCACAACAAACTATGTTGAATGGGTTAATGACACAAATTCAGATGCTTTGACTGCTTCATCCAACAGCCTAGACTTTACAGGTTCAGGTTCTACACAACTTTCAGGTGTGACGTATCATACAGGAGGTAATGCAAGGTATCAGGTAACTGTTTCAAATGCTTACAAATACACGTATGATAAAGATACAGATCATACATTTACAACATCAAATGCAGGAACAAGATCTAATGTCTCGTATAGCATATCACCAATAACACCGGCAGACGTCGGCTTAGATGATCATGATAAACAAATTGTTGTGGATGATACTTCGGCAGTTACCGCAGATTATATCTTAGGTGGTTCTATTACAGCATCAATTAATGTTGCCCACCCAATTAAATCAGATCTTTCTGAGGGTGGAGAAAGTACTGCATCAGGAATTCTTCTATACAATGTGACAGATACAGCTACAGTAACTTCTGAGCCATTTACTTCTGAGACCTATAGGTTACAGGTAGATACATTCACGGATCAAACAGACGTAACAGGTGGGACTCTAGACTGGGACTCTTCTGTTAGCTTAGCAGGATCAGATACAGGACACAATACGGGTTTGCAGGTATTTAGGGAAAGACTTTACTCTCCGCTAAATACAGGAGTATACTCAGGTGACTTTAGAAACACTTCTGACGGAGGTTCACTCGACTCAGGTCCGTCAGGAAATCCTGACTATTCTGCGATATCAGGAACAAGGACTTATTACAGAAAGTTTCAAAATACAGGATCTTCTGTTAGGGACTTTTCTTATACGTTAAATGGATCTGCAACACTTGTTGGTGCTTCTGATGGACTTGGAAACGCACAAAACAATTTTAGATTATCATTTAAGATGCCATCTGACGGATCAGGAAATTCTACAGGGTGGCTTGACGCTAGAAACGCGTTTACATTTGGTAATACGTCAGATGGAGATGGTGGTGCAATAGGAACTGTCGACAATTCTGCTAACATGACAAATAACATATCTTTTGGCACAGTGGAAATTGGAACAAATGAATTTATTGTTGCAAGAATTGAAGCGGATGATAGTTGGACTGGTTATCTAGATAGTCTAAGTGTATCGTTTGGCGCTGTTGGAAGTGTTGCATCTTCTCCTAACGTAAATGATATCGATGCAAATCAAAGTGGTGTAGACGCAAATCTCTCATTTGGTGATACTTTAACAAAGACAGGCTATGCTACAGTCGAGACTACCGCAGGTGGAACAGAAAGAAACGCTAACGATTTATTTTCACTAAGTGGAGATAGAAGAGGTGTTTTTGACGGTTCTACTGACATAACAGGCGAAATTAACGAAACAACATCTGCTAGCGGAAACTCTTATCCTGCAAATGCATTTGGAAGTGGTGTTGCTAACACAGGAACTCTTAAGCTAGAAGTGAACGGTACAGTTATACACAGTGTGGACTTATCAGTATTTACATCAGGTAATAGCCTTACAGGAGATTCAGGTTTTATCAACATGTCCGCTGCACTAAATGGACAGGATGGATCAGGACTGCCTGACTTTACAAAATGGTATCGAACAGGTTCGTATAAAGTTGCTTCTGCTGATCAAAGAAACGGTCACAACTATGCAAGAGTTATTCACACAATTGGAGCTACTGATCATGAATCAACATATGTCGAATGGGTAAATGATAATGATTCATCTGTGGTATCATTAACGTCTGTTGCATACGGTGAATTTGCAGAAACAGGAACATCATTTAATTTATCAGGTGTTACATATTTTGAGTCAGTTTCAGGTAAGTTCTTTATGACTGCTGAAAATCTATACAAATATGTGTATAGTGATGAAAATAATGCAATTAGTTATCCTACATCTACAAATTGCTCTGTTACGAGAATTGATGCAAACGGATCAGGTGTGGCAAATGCTGTTACAAACAGTTCTTTTGCGTCGTTACCTCTTCTTTCAACCAGCGTTGCAAATGCACATGATGAAGATTTGTTAATCACAGGATCATTTAGTGTTAGCTCAACAACATCACTTCCAGTTGACTCTCCGCAAACCGTCACAATGGTTGGTCGTGTACACCATCCGTTAAAGGGTAATACAGATACAGCATCAACTCAAAGTAACACATTGCTTATTTACAGTCCAAGTGATAATTCTACCAACACGTTTGAATCATTCCAGAGTGAATCAAAAAGACTTCAGGCAGCTACATATTCTCAGCAATCAGATATAACTTCTTCTTCGAATGCATGGGATTCTACAGTTTCGCTAAATGATGGAACAGATACAGGACACAATACAGGTCTTATGGTTTACAATGGAGAATTGATATCACCTCAAGAAGCAGGTAACTCAGGCGACTTTAGAAATATTGCTGATGGCGGAACTCTAATTGCCCCTGACGGCAATCCTGACTATGGAACACTTACAAATTCAACAAGAGAATACATAAGATGGTTTAGAAACACTGAAGGAGCAGCACGCCAGATGTTTACTATAGCCATTAATGGATCTGGTACAATTGTTTCAAATAGTACTTCATTGACCGGTGACAAATTGCAGGTAAACTTTAAGATTCCATCATCAAACTCTGCACAAACAACAGGCTGGATGGATATTGCAGTTTCTTATGCTACAGATCAAGTTTCAGATGATGATGGTTGTTTTGATGACGGCGCAGGAACATTTGACAGTTCACTAAATGCCTCTAATACAGGAACTTTTGGTAGTAGATTTGTTAACAACAATGAATACATACTTATCAGGGTTAAGGCTGACAAGACTTGGACAGGAAATATTACGCAGATGACACTTTCATGGCGTACAGCTTAATCTTTGAGGATTCGCGATGGCATATGATGCAAAAACAGAGCGCTTGCTGTCGCTTAAGAAGCTCTCTGGCAAGGCACACACTTCAAACGACAAAGGTTTATCCAATGAGGCATTGTCGTCAGGAGTTACAATTGCCGCATCATCAGTCTTTGGACAGGCTATACCAGCCTCACCAGGAACAACTCTTTATGACATAACAGATAGCGTTGTTGAGTATGTAAGACTTTCTGCGTCATTTATAATGGGTTCTGATACTACATCAGGACAGCATGGGTTTCAACTAACCCTCCCAGATGATTACGAATCTAATTCAACAAATTCCAAAAAAGGTACAGGCTATTTTACAAACGGTGCTGTTGTAAACGCTTCAGGAGGAGGAATTCAGCTAGTTCCTCCTTCGTTTGGCAACACATATGAAGCAAAATTATACCACACCGCTAGCGGAGTCGAGTCCAGAATCCCTCTTTTGGATGCGAGAGACTGGAACTTAGACTACTTTAACGGAATTGTCTTTCAGCAAGATCCACCTGGGACAGGTTATCACCCGCAAAATCCAACGTATGTAGATGCCTTCATATACATTGGTGACTATGTCGGGTCGATGCTGGGTTCGTCTTCACCTGGAGATTTAGGCGCTTCTTATTTGGTGCTTACCAATACAGGATCGTTAAACTCTGAAAGAGCTTTAGTAGCTGGGACTGGGTTAACCCTTATTGATGGTGGCGCAGGATCTTCTGCTACCCTCCAGATTGATAATAGTGTGGTTGCCACTATTTCTGGAAGTGTGTTTTCGGGGACTCATATATTCGAAAATGGATTGACCGGTTCTATTACACAGCTTTCAGATGGAAGTGCTTTTCTTCGAGGTGGTGACAACGTTGAAATTAGTACTGGAAGTGATGGATCAATAACTATTGCTGCGCCTGGTCTTTCTATTGACGGATTTGATCGAGAAGCTGAGTTTTTGGTTCTAAGTGCTACTGGTTCAATGGCAAATGAAAGAGTTTTTGGAACTGGTACAGGAATCAAGTCAGTCGACGGAGGTGCAGGAAATAGTTTTTCTGTAGAAATAGACGACAATATTGTTGCCACAATTTCAGGATCTACATTTACAGGGCCGGTAAGATTTAACCAAGGTCTAAGTGGATCGCTAACTCGGATACAGTCGGGTCTAAGTTATCTAGTGGCAGGATCTAATGTCACAATATCATCTGCATCAAATGGTCAAGTAACAATTTCTGCTCCTGCACCTGTAGGAGGATCTGACACTGATTTAAGATCAGGTCCTTTCTTGACGTATGAGCAGTCAAGCATTATGTCAAATGAAAGAGTCTTGACAGCTGGTCCCGGCATAGAAATCAGCACAGGGGAGGCAGGAGCTCTTACAATACAGGCTGATGCTTTAGGGCTTACAAGGACAAAAAGAGACTACATATTGACCGGAACACATGTTGCCCTAACACCATTTCAAGCAACAGGCGTAAACTTTAGTGAAGTTGACTTTTCATCTGATGCAATTGATATACATGTCAATGGTATGCTGGTTCACTCAGGAACATATGATCAGGTTACCGGATCCTTGGCAGATTACACACTCTCAGGAGAAAATCAGATTGTTTTTGGGTTTGATCTAGAACAAGACGATATCATCGATGCAATTGTTTTATCATCCGGATCAGCGTCTCAAGGAACAGGATTTGCACCTTCAGCTGCTCCTTTTCTTACATTTGGAAGCTCAACAGGTCTATCGAATGAAAGAATATTGACTGCAGGAGCAGGCGTTACGATTGATACGACTCAAGAAAATCAAGCAATAATTAGCGTTGATCAAACTGGCTTAAGACAAAAAGTTGCATATACACTTACAGGTTCCCATCCTGCAGGAAACCAGCTAATAATACCATCTGTTGACTTCTCTTCCGGATCGTTTAGAGAAGACAGCATCGATATCTTTGTCAACGGAGTGCTAATGACATCAGGCAGCAATGAAGATTACACTCTCGCTGGTGGGGCAAATAATTTAAACATTAATTTTAATTTACATGCTGACGATAAGGTAACAGTGATCATTCATTAATATATTGAAGATCATACTTATACGAGTTATAATGACAGTTTAAAGTAGGAAGGAAATAAGTTGTACGAGACTTCAGATTTAGCAATTGCTGCATTCCTCATGATGCATGATTTTAAGCTGATTGATGCTGGAAAAACATCAACCGGAAAGTTTAAATTTGTGTTTGAAGATAAAGAAGGTACTGCTAAGTCGAAGGCAGTAGAATTCATCTCCTCAGACTTCAGCAAATTTGACACACACATTAAAAATCTTAAAAAGTTACTTTACTAGTCGAGTTTGTTATTCTTATAGATTAGCAGTCGATTAGGAGGACCTGTGTCAGGAATACTAGACAAGAAACAGAGAATCATTGATTTTATTATTACAGAAGAAGGCAGAGACCAAGCCGCCAACGGTGAGCTTAGGATACATTATGCATCCTTTAGTGACGCAGGAGCATTCTACACTGAAAAATCTGGTTCATACGCAGAAGACATTAGCAATCGAATTGCATTCGAAGTTAACGTAAAGCCTCAAGATACCATAGTTTTAGAAAATCCCCCGCTTTTTGCAGTGGATAGTATTGCTGCTAGGCAATCAATAAATCCGTTTCAAACTAAAGATTTTAAGATAGCTGGAACAAATATTGCAAAAATTTCTGAAAGTGGACAGGCTACTACACTTTTAACAGGATCAGCATATAATAAATTTGCTGATGATATTTGCACTTCATTGACTCAAAATTTTCATGACATGCAAATAATTGGAACTTTTGATCCATTTGATGATTCATCTGGGTTTGAAATATTTCCCGAACAAAAAGTTTTTGATTATTTTCCTAGAACAAACAACGACAACGGCAAGACAACAGAATCTTTTGTAAGTGTAGAAAGTTGTGAAAGTCTATTTCAAGACGAAAGACTTAGTCACCTTCCTAACTTTATGTATTTACCTCCTGTCAATAAGTCTACAGGCGATGACTTAGTAGCCTTAGGTGAATACAATAACTTTAATAGAGAAGCAATCGATGGCTTTGATGATCTAATCAGTATGCTTCACGATCCTCAAAAAGAAATACCGTATGTTGATTTTGAATTTGCTGAAACATCTAGAGACAATAATATTCTAGTTCAGCCAATAGAATTTGCAAACGATTCTATTCAAAAATTAGCAATTATTGACTTTGGTGAGTTTATCGACGATGACTCAAAAGGAAACAGAGTTTTCTTTTTAGGTAAAATGTATCCGGATGACAATGGAAATTCTACCTATGTAAATATATTCACAGTCATTCTGAGTTAAACCTATGAAGATATTAAGAAAAAACAGACTAAACACATCCAAGTCTCAAAAAAAGAAAAAAGAGATGGCAAAGTCTTTTGATGATATCATTATCATTGGAGACGAAGATGAAAACGCGGACTTGCAAGATATTGAAATTATACCAGGAACTAAAGAACCAGGCAAATCAATACTAACAGCAAGAGGTGAATTTATCTATGATGTAAGCTTTGTCATAGATAGTGAAGACGCTCTGTCGGAATCTGTTACAGCTGTTGAAATTTCTTTCTACAGGAAAAGACCTAAAAAAAGAAAAATTTACGACGGTAGTACGTCTGACGACATACGAAATGCTTTTTTAAAGAAGAAAAGAAGAAGATCAAAGACTTCACTAAAAGATGGTACAGTACAAATTACAAGCGCTGAAAAACCAATAACTGTTGCTGTTATTTCTCTAGGGGAAGAGTTTGTAACTTCATCTGAATTAAAAAAGAAGCTTGAGACTATTAATTCAAAAATAGACAAACTAAAACAAATTGCACCTAAGCAAAAAGTAAAAGTTAGGACGTCAAAGGTAAGAAATGATTTTATAACAACAAAGGTAACTCCTAGAAAGGTTTCACTTCCCAAACCATTGGATGTTTCACTAGTGGGCCTAAAAACACTGTCAGGTGTTCCTGCAAAATTGCCGTCTAGTAACAAAAACTTAAAGGTGTCAAAGAAAAAGCTTAGAAAAAAAGCACAAAAAAAAGGGACTAGTCCGATAAAGGTTGGTAAGGCCTTGTTTCCTATTGTTCCTGAATCTATTAGTCAAAATAAAGATTCAAGTGTGTATAAAAAAAGAAAGAAAAATACTTCATACTTTTCGTCTAGAAAGACGTCTTTTAGACAAATAAAAAATTCAAAAAGTATCACTAGTAATCGCCTAAAGCCTGTATCAATTGAAGATAGAGAAGAAATTAAAAAGATCCAAAGAGCTCAACAAAAAATTTCATCACTCAATAAGCTTAAAAACACTATTGAAAATGAAATTGGTGAGATTGAATTTGAAACTAGAATGATTTCTTACGATACGTCAATTGGACTAAATTTAAGTGTAGGTCTTCCAATCAACCTGTATATGAAAGTCAGACTTATACATGATTCAAACCGACCGGGCGAATACGTTTACTTAAAAGTAAATCACAAAGAACAGGTTGATGACCTTTTAACGCCTGAAGAAGCACCTGATCTAAAAGGAAGTTCAGTTAAGGCAAATCCTAGCAAAATTGTTCTTAAAGTTGCGCAAAATGATGATATATCAAATGAAGTAATATTGCAGAGGCGCAAAATAACCGACAACACAGAAGATGATGAGTACTCATTTCAAGAGATCACTAGAATAAAAGTTTCTTCTGATACAGGTGCGCAAACTTATGAAGATACAGGTGTATCAAATGTCTTTCCTGTATCTTATGAATATAGAGCAATTCCTGTAGGTCCAACAGGAGTCGAATCAGATGACTTAGTTGACGGAACAATTGTTACCGGCATAAAGCCGATTGGACATTCAGCCAGCTCATATGTTGATCCGGATAATAACGTTGCAATATCTGCAATAAACAAATATGACCGAATTGGTCTTACAGTCGAATCTATTCCTGATGATGTTGTGGCAATTAGGCTGTTTAAAGAAGATCTGGTGTCGGACTCGTTTTACAGCGGAAGAGATTTAAAGTTTAAAGAAGTAATTCCAGTTGGACAAAACTCGAGTGTTATTAGAATCGGAGAGGGTGTCAACTCTGTTTACATTGAGGACTTTGACGTAACGCCTGAAAAAACATATCGTTACAAATGTACTTTACGAAGATTACGCGAACCTGAAGCTGAAGGTAACGAAGAAGAAATTATTAAGCACATTCGCCCTAGGGTGAGAACACCTATTGATGCTTCGATAGAAGATTTAAAATTTGATGTTGTAGGTAAGGGCGCTGAAATAACATTTAATTTAGTGGCAGAATTTTCTGACCCTGGTTTAGAATTGCTTAAGCAGATATTTGATGCATCAGGAGTTTCCGGAAACTTTATTGAAGATTTTAGAAACAATAGAGAGAGACTAAAAGAAGTTCCTGCGTTTTTTGTGACACGTGTCGACCTATATACAGGAAGGTCAACCAAGCTAGGTCTTTTTCCGCCAGGAGAATTTAAAGACGACGCAGTACTCCAGGCATCTGTAGGAACACACATAATACCTGGTAGAAAGTATCGCTACGTTGCAAAATTAGCAATTCGTCCGCCATCTACATTTTTTAAAGATGCTGTGACAACAATCGATGTTCAGAATAAGTCATTACTTGGACTTTCTGAAAAAGAAAGATTTGATGTTTTATCTCAGAGATTCTTAACAGGTTTTGGCGCAATGTCAGGAATGCCAAGTGAGTCTGACATTAAAAACATTGAAGAGTTAGGTATTGAAGGACAGTTTGCATTAGGAATGACAGGAATTGAGGTTGATGTTGAAGTTTCTGCTCCTAGCAACAAGCCCAAGATTAAAAAAGCAAGAGCATCAAAAAGAAAATATTATAATATTGTTGAATGGGTCGTTGATGGTGACATTCGTGACATTAACTATTTTACAATACAGATGAAGAAAAACGGTAGCGTTGGGATTATTGGAACAGTGACAGCTAGAAATAGATCGTCTTATGTGTTTAAGGACAAGATATATGCAGATGACATAGGCGTAGTTTCATATTCAATAACTCCTGTATACAATGATATGAGTCAAGGATCTGCGTTCTCTACGAACTCTGTCACAGTAGATAGAAATGTTTCAAGCGACATTTTTAAAAGACTGGTAAGTAGGAAGGTTGAAAAAGGAAAGACTAAGTAAATGTTTACGCTAAATTTTAAAAAGTCGTTAAAGCAAAAGGAAGGATCTTTGCCTAAAAAAGGAAAAGGATCCGGAAAGAAAAAGAGAAAAAATTCCAAAATTTCCAAGACTGCATCTAAAAAACTTGCAGCAAAAGCTGCCAAAAATAAAGCGAAGTCACATAAGGAAAATACCGCTAAAAAAACAAACGCCAAGGTTAATAAGGCAAAAGCTACAGGTTCAGCAAGAAATTCTGTGGCTGCTTCTTTTATAAAAACTTCTGTAAAAGGAGCATCAAAAAACATCAAAGAACCTGTTAGTTCAAAAGTATCATCAAAAAAGCATAAAAAACTTAAGAGCCAGAAGAATGTTATTGCACCTGCTCATATTAATGTCAAAAAACCTAAGATTGTAATTAAGCCGGCTGTTAGTAAGTCTGTTCCTAAAGTTGTAACACCAGTTAAAAAGATAGCTCCTATTACAAAATCAGTTCCAAAACTTAAGTTTGCAATTCCTGTTCCTCCTCTTAAGATGCCTAAAATCAGCCCAGGAGTTTTAAAATCAGTAACTAAAAAACTTGCAATTCCTAAGGTTGGTAAAAAGACACTTCCAAAGGTAGGAAAAAATTCTAAAAAGAAAAGAGACAATACACAGGATCAAGTCAGTGCAATGATTCAAAAAATGATGGATCAGGCACAAGAAATGATTGATTCTATGAATCAGCCGGCTGAAGAAGAGCCAATGAAAATTGACGGTATTAGCTCATCATTTGCCACTGTAAGTCCCGAAGAAAGACAATTTAAAGATCAGACTCCTGTAGAAGCGGACATTGAAGATCTGGAGGGACTATCTGATCTTTCCATTTCATCACATAGACCAGAAATAATTGCTAGGTTTGAAGGCGCGGGATCTAGTAATACACACTCAATTGGAAGTAAAAGATTTGTTGATCTTCTAGAAGCGAATATTATGCTTAATAGATTGACAGACGATGTATATGAAACACTTTACGAAGACATATCTGAAGAACAAAATGAATTTTTAGAAGGTCTAATTAAAAAGACCGATCTGCTATATGAGTCCATCAAAGAGGAAAAAGATACCATTCTTAATTACAGAAGAATGATTGACGATGCAATTGATTGTTTAGATCTTCACGTTTGTTCTGATGAGATAGGACAGCTATCTGAAGAAATTTTAAAAGAAATGTTGACACCCGAAGATGTTAAAATCGAAGAACTTCCGAGTGGTCTGGTTGACTTAGTTGAAGCGTTAGAAAACAACAATCAAAATATAACTGAAAAATATTCTAATACCAAACTTTACTATTCTTTACTTTCAAATTTATACAGAATGATGGTGTCGGGTGGGTCATATAGAAAAAATTCAAATACAAATGCAGGCCCTTTAAGCTATGAAAGCAGATCTTCTGATTACACAATACCGAAGCTTAAAACACGAGTTGGACAGTTTACATCGACCAGAAACCCAGTTTCAGCTGAAGGTGGTTCATCTCAATTATTAGGTGACTATTCAGGAAGTCTTTTGGATAAAGTATATGACATGCTTACGATGATAAGTAATGAGCTGGTCATATCAGGTGGAATTAACAGGCTAGTAGGAAAAGAGTTGGGGAACAAATATAATCCACTAAGCAGCGATCCCTTAACTAAACTATTCGGAAACAATCTTGAATTAACAAACGACAAGAGCACCATAATAACCAAAATTCCAACATCAGTTGGTTCTCTTTTGGACTTTATGACCCTTGAAGACAGCGACAGTCAAAGAGTTGTTTTACCATTTGAAGTAAATGATATTGACGTTGAAGGGTCTAGATACCTTGCAGGGTCAAGTTATATGATTGAAGGACCTGCAAGAAAAATTGATCAGAGTTTTACAAATCCTCTGGGAGACTTTTATCAAAAAATTACAAACGAACTTGATGGATCAGTCAAATATCTTAATGACTTGATGGGATTAGATGAGACAGCAGGTTTAGCATCACAAAGCTTAATGATTCGAATTTTAGTAGACATTCAAAAAATATGTCAAGAGTTTGCAAATCCTGAAGAAGCGTCAAATTTTGTAACAATAGGCTCTGCTGTCTTGGTGTCACAATCAAAAGCTGGCGAAACTAAAACAATGATGTTGCCTCCCGACAGTTCTGGAAAAAAGTATGAAGTTGACAAAGCTTCAGCAAACGTTAGGTTTATGATTAAAGAGTTGTCCAGTTATGAAAAAGGACACACAGTTGAATTAGGAAGTACCACATCAGAATATATGAGCGATGCAAATATTAAAAAAGTATTTAGATTCGACGGTGAGATCAGAAGGCCTTTAAAACATATTATTTCTGGTAATAAGAAACCTAAAAAGATTAGTGATACTAGTCAAGCAATAAAGTTTAAAAATGCAAATGTCTTAGTTGATGTTACAGAAAACTTTTTTGAAGTCAATGTCGTCGGAATGATAAAAAAGACTTGTGACGAGTTCCTATCTGAAGCAGAAAATTTTGCAAAAAGAAAAGGTGAAGATGCATCTATTACAGATGACAACGGCCTTACGATGTGGTCAAAATTTGATTATAGTTTCTTTTTGTTAGCAATTCATGAAATATATGCATGCCTGATAAATGAGTTCATTGAATATGAATATGCATATTATGGAAATGGTGAGCCGCGACTTGGTATCAAATACATCACTGTTAATAGAGAAAAAACTCAAATTGCTGCAGACTTTTTTACATTTTTGCTAAATGCATTTTCTGAAGGAAGCGACCTTGATTCATTTTTTGACGCAGATGGAAATCCTTTGCTGATTCCAGGAGTTTCTAGAAACACACAGATTGGCAAAACAATAACTTCCGGAGAGATTATAGATCTAATTGACAATATGAAGCTTCATAGAACTTACATAAAGTCTATAATCACAAATTTGCAAGCAATATCTAAAAACATTAATCAGAAATCAGCTGAGCTTACACAGTTTCAGACCGGTGTAAGAAGAGTTTTAGAAGGAAAAGAAAAACTAGTAAATGTCAAAAACAAAAGTATTAAATCCTTTGTTCAGCTGATTAATCAACCGATTGGAAAAGATGTTTTAAGGTCACTAACAGCTATGCAGTGTTCAAATACATTGGTGTCGTACGAAAGAATGAGGCCTGAAAACACAAACGAAAAAAGACAGCAAAGATATGTGACGCGCCCTGGAATAATTGAAGCTCTTAGAATATTTTATGAGTCACAAGAATTCCTAAGTACACAAAATGTTGTTTGTGTTGGCATGCCAAATGCAATGATTGACAGCCTGAGAAAAGGTAAGGTGGATACCAATATAAGAAAAGGAACTTCCAGCACTAATGGAGAGTTTAAGATAAGATTTTCGAAAGACAACGAACTTTATTCATCTATCACTTATGAAGACTATGACATAAAGTATAATTCATACATCTATCTATTACCTGATTCATATGACAATATTAAGGTGGCATCTCAAGATGAATTAGGTACAAAATCAGAGCCGGATCCGGTAAGAAGATTAGTCAACAATACAGTATTTTATAAAATAATTTCAGGCAAAGTAATTGAAAGAAAAACGGGCGCTCAAATAATTGAGCAAGAAAATGATGATGTGTACGAAGTTCTTAAAAATCATGTCTATAGCGATCTCTACAGAATTAGTATTAATATAGCCATGGGTATTGATATGCATGAGTCAGATCTTAAAAAATACTCAGACTTAAACTATGCACATATTTCTGCAGAAGGAAGAAAAGTAATCGAATCAATTTCTAAAATTGAAGGAGTTCAAATGTTTCATTATAGTGATACATTTAGCAACCTTTTGCAGCCGGTTGAAATTGATGAAACCGAAGTTTTCTATGAGATGACATCAGGTGAAAGATCTGGAGAAACATACTATAACGTTGGAGAGCACGAGACATCTGATCTTAAAAGAGCAGGACAGTCTTGCCTATATACTGCAGAGTTAGATAGACATAGAATTTTAGGTTCATCAATTTTTGATAGAGTATTTTACGTCAACGTTGGCAGCGACAACTTTAATATTAATGAAAATTCTGGAACTGTTGCCGAAAGATCTGCTTATAATGAAAGCGTTCAAAAATTTGATTTGCTAGGACTAGTTTGCGACGTTAGGGTTGAATAATGGGTAGAGAAAGTTTAATTTCACGTGAAGTTTTTGCAACAAAATTTCCTAAGATAGAAGATGTAAGTCTGTCTTTTGTATATAACTTCTTTACTGCAGACGAATCTCTCAACGAAGAAGGGAACAGACAAATAGACTCCCGTCCTTTAGGGACTAGTGAAAGTGATTCAATTGACAGAAGAGTTTTACAGAAAAAAGTACCTCGATATGTCAAGATATCATTTAAAGGAGTAAAATCTGACAACTATCAACAATTTAAAGATCGAGCAGTTGATGGTTTGGTGTCAAATAACGGTGAGGCTGGTAACATCAATCAGGAATCACACATTACAACAAATTTCTTTGCATCTTCTCGCTTTCAAGACTATTCAGTTCGTAAAAAAATTATGATGCAGGTTATGCGTCTTGCTGACATGGCAGGTATTGATTTAGAGCCTGAAAATGAAACATCACAGTCTGACATTGCTGAAACCGTTGATCTAATTACCGGTGACTATGTTTCTAAGGAGACATTGCTTGGTCTAGTTAAAGATGAAGTTTTTGAAGAAGTAAAGTTTGTAAATCAGGTTGACCAAGTTCCTGTCAAAATTTACGATGACGCACAAAAATTTAAGACAACTTTTCATATTGATTATCGATTCTTAGGTGATATCTACAGCGTCAATGGAAGTAATAC
>Ga0181585_10001397_pt1 | contig 21121 bp, 16 predicted proteins | sample 071ome_29_FD_132469 | JGI IMG/M metagenome (GOLD analysis project Ga0181585, IMG submission 132469) | Coastal salt marsh microbial communities from the Groves Creek Marsh, Skidaway Island, Georgia - 071407BT metaG (megahit assembly) | ecosystem: Environmental > Aquatic > Marine > Intertidal...
CCTCTGGAATAGAGACTTTAATGCCGTTAAACAAGATTTCACAACCCTGATTGCGTTCTAATGGATTTCATTTTTCTTAGGATACCTGATATGCATCAACATCTATAAAATCGATAATTTCTTTATCCATTGGAAAATCCATTTTATTTGCATAAATTTTTAACAGGCATTTCTGAACATTGGATGTCAGGTAAAAGAGATGATATCGGTAATAGCCTTTCATTTTAGCAAGTGGTGTGGCCGCTGGTCCTTTAACTTCGATTCCAGAAAGGTTTGAGCTATCCAGTTTCTTCCTCCATTGCTCAGCATAAAAACGGGTTTTTTCCTCTCCTCTGCCTCGAAATACATGACGTACCAAATGGCGGTAAGGTGGGTACTTTAACTCCTTACGCATGGCAAGTTCATCCTCAAGAAACTCATCCAATTCCGCCCTGCGTGCAAACTGGATACAACTCTCATGCGGAGCATATGTCTGTACAAATACTTCCCCTGCACGGTCTCCCCTGCCCGCCCGTCCAGCTACCTGAACAAGAATTTGAAAAGCACGCTCTGAAGCCCGAAAATCCTCCATTCTAAGCGGAAGGTCTGCGTCAATCACCCCAACAAGCGTAACTTTTGGAAAATCAAGTCCTTTGGCAATCATTTGAGTACCTACGAGAACATCTATCTTGCCTTGCCTAAAATCCCTTAAAATTTCACGAAAAAGATTTTTTTTAGTCATCACATCCGCATCCACGCGCACCACTTTTGCCCGTCTGGGCATAACTGATTCCACGACATCCTCAATCCTCTGAGTGCCTTGCCCCCGCCGGTTAATTTCAATGGATTTACAATTAGCACATACCCGTGGGGCAGGCTTTCGGTACCCGCACAAATGACAATGCAGATAATGATCTGTACGATGGTAAGTCATAGCAATACTACAGTCCTTGCACTGCACCACCTCGCCGCATTCTGTGCAAAACATGGTGGTATTAAATCCACGACGATTCAGAAATAAGATGCTCTGTTCTCTGTTCTCATAGCGCTGCCTTAAAGCCTCGACTAATTGTTGAGATAAAACAGGAGCTTTTTTTTGTTTCAGGGTTTCACGTCTCATATCAACCAAATGAACCAGTGGAAGTTCTCTCCCATCAATTCGCTGACTGAGCGTGGACTTTTTATATTTTCCACAATCCACATTATGTGCCGTTTCCAGTGAGGGAGTCGCCGACCCCAGCAGGCACATACAATTATTTAGGTAGGCACGATACACCGCTACATCCCGCCCATGATAACGGGGAGAATCCTCCTGCTTGTAAGCTTGTTCATGCTCCTCATCCACTACTATCAGGCGTAAATTTTGAACAGGAGCAAAAACCGCCGATCTGGCCCCAACTACAATCCTTGCCTCCCCCTTGACTAACCGTCTCCAGGCATCCAGCCGTTCACCTGCCGATAAATGACTGTGCCAGACAACTACCTGTTCACCACGCGTACCAAACCGTGCTCGTAAACGGTCCACAGTCTGGGGAGCCAGGGCAACTTCGGGAACAAGAAACAAAACCCCTCCTCCTTCTCCCAAAATTTTTTCCATTGCCTGACAGTAAACCTCGGTCTTACCGGAACCGGTTACTCCCTGTAATAGACGGGCAGAAAACTTACCCTTACTTAGATCCTCACATATTTCATCGGTTGCTATTTTTTGCTCTGAGGTTAGCACCCGCAAGGCATCAACTATATCGGCAACCTCCTCACTCCACTGATCCGCATAAGCCTCGCGGTTGACCTCATCCATCGACTTCCTAACAAGACCTTTTTTAATCAGTCCATCAATAATCGCCATGGAAATCTGATGCTCTTTTCCGCAGCTAACTGCATCCATCTTTTTGCCTCGTTGCTGGGAAAGTAAAGAATAGGCCTGCAATTGTTTTGGGGACCGTTTCAGCAACTGCTCAACTTCGGGCTGCGGCAAAGAAACCACCTCGATCATCTTGCGGGTCTTTGCATTCATTCCATCCCGTACCGATGCTGGAATCATCGCCCCTAAGGTGTTTTCCAGTGAACTAGCATAATAATTGGATACCCATTTTGCCAGGTCTACCAGTTCTTCACTCAGCACTGGCTCTGGTTGCACCAGAGCAGATACAAAACGTAATTTATCCAGCGGTGGAGAGTGGTTGGGAGATAAGGATGATACAATTCCAATGATGCGGCGCACCCCCAAGGGAATACGAACCAGCGAACCAATTTGCAGGGTCTCGTAGAGGGATGGCTTGGCCCCATAAGTCAAGGGGTGATCAAATCCCCCAAGGGGCAATATTTCCACCATTGCCGGCATATCGGAAAGACTGCTCATTCTCCCCTTAGATCGTAGCACAATAAGCGGTTGGCAGTTCCGCTCATCCGGTCGGTATCATTTTGCATGATGTAAAGAAGCCCGCTGGAGAGTGCAGGTAAAGTCCAGGTCTCTGGAGCGAAAAACAACTGGGACTTTTGCTTTATCTTCCAACCCTGAGGGGAAAGATTCATCCGTAAAAAGGAACCAAACTCAGAGAGTGCAAGAAATTCATCTCCCGTTTGCAACAAACTCGCCCGAAAAAGTTGCAGGTTCAGATCCCGCCCAAGCAGGTTTACCTGCCATGACACTGCTTCCTTCCACATCACCTCTCCGGTTTTCCAATTTACACAAAACAACTCCGCTCCCTGCTGATGTCTTCCTGATACGCCATACAGATAACCACCCGACTCAATGGGAGTCATCCAGTGAATCCCAAGTTCACGATCCTCCCAGACTACATCATAGGAGAAATCCGGTTTTATGTGCAGGACCACCGACCCCTTATCGTAACACTCAGATAGAAATACATAATTATCGCCAAGATGAAGGGGCGGACACGCAGTGGCAGATTCATATTTTTTCGAACGCCAGGGAAAACGCACCAACCTCTCACCGATATGCGGGTCAAAAATCAGTAAGCCACCGGTTGCTGGTCTACTTTCCCCTCCAGTGAGAGCAAGGCAAACCGTTCGGTCATGAATTTTGGATAAAGTCGGGGAAGAATAACTGGCCCCCCATTCATCCTTCAGGATCCATTGGGTCTTTCCGGTTTCACAATCAAAAGCGGCCATACATTGTTCGTTTCCTCCTCCTAAATTCAGAATAATCAAACCGTCCACCACGATTGGATTGGAGCCTTTGCCAAAAAAATACTGAGGAACTTGATAGTCTCTGGTTAGATCACGCTTCCAGAGGATTTTGCCGGTGGTAAGATCGAGGCAGGTCAGCCATGCCGTCACGCCATGCAGGTAGACCCGCCCCTGACTAATTACGGGACTTGCTCGAGGCCCCGCCGAGTAACCGTAACGGTCGCGGTATTCCACCGGATAGGAGTATTCCCAAATGGATGCCCCGGTTTCCGGGTTTCTCCCCTCGACCACTTCATTTCCATTCATGCGGTGAAATATGACTAACATACCATCCACAATCGCGGGGCATGCATACCCCTGCCCTTTTTCTAAGTACCACAATAATTTAGGGCCAGTTTCAGGCCATTGATGCGTGAGCTTTGTCTCAAATGATTTCGCATCATCCCCCTGCCCATTGAAACGCGGCCAGTCAGATGTTATTGCCTCTTTGGACAGAGGTTTAGCCTGCCTTATCTTCACCCATCTGTCCGTTGCTTGTGCAGAGAAAAGAACCGTAATGTAGAAAGATAGGAAGAGAAGTTTAATCACCCACCAAGCATTCTTCGATTCGGACGATCTATTCAACCCGAAAGCGATTTATTAAGCCTCCTATTATTTTGGGCGCAAAACATTCTCGCACCCAGTCCACATTCCATCTATGGAAATAGGAATAGCCATGAAAGATTCGATCCATTTCATGCCCTCTATTTTCAGGGAAAGAAACCGGCGCAAAAATGCGACCCGTCTTTTCCGCTTCTTTTTGGTCCTAGCGCTATTCGTTGTTGTTTATATGAATTTGTACCGTTCCTTTATGGGCGAAGAGCGCGGAGGTTCTCACATTGGCTGGGTGGAAGCCTTCTACTGGGTGCTCACCACTATGTCCACTTTAGGCTATGGGGATATTACTTTCTCCGGAAGCACGGGAAGATTATTTTCGATGGCGGTTATGTTTACTGGGGTCTTCTACCTCTTTATTGTGCTTCCCTTTGCTTTCATGGAGTTTCTCTACAAGCCTTTTGTGGAGTATCAATCCGGTGCACGGGTTCCCAAAAAATATGACCCAAGTGAGCAAAAACATGTCATTCTTACTCATTATGATTCCATCAGTCATGCTCTGATGGAAAAATTGACTCAGTTTGGTTACCCTTTTGTTTTGATTATCGATAAACTAAAGGAAGCCCAGAAATACCATGATATGGGGATTCCGGTGATGTTTGGCTCTATTGAGGACCCCGAGACATTTCAGTCGGCCGGAATTAAAAATGCCGCCATGGTGGTGGCCACTGATGATGACATCCGTAATGTCAATGTTGCCTTTCGCGCCCGGGATGTGGCCCCCCATCTACCGATTGTGGGAACCTGCAACAACCCAAGTTCAGAAGACATTATCGAATTGGCAGGAGCCAATCATGTCATCCGTATCGCCAAGCAAATGGGTAGCTTCCTTGCCCGGCGGATCTCCTGTACTGATAACAACACTCATGTGATCGGATCCTTTGGCGAAGTACTGATTGCTGAGGCCACGGTTCATGGCACACCTCTGGTCGGAAAGCAGTTAATGGAAACCACACTGCGCGAGGAATATGGAGTCAATGTGGTAGGGGTTTGGGAGAGAGGGAATTTCGAGACACCCGAGCCTGGCACCATGCTCAACAACCACACCGTGCTCCTACTCGCTGGTACCCAGAACAGTTTTGATAAATACGATCATGATTTTCGCAACTTCAGTTCCAACACTGCCCCGGTCATTATCATAGGGGCTGGCCGCGTGGGTCGTGAAACCGCCAAGACCCTGCACGAAATGAATGTTCCTTACCGGGTAATTGAGACGGATCAGAAGAAAGCTGGCATGGTCGACAATTCCATCCTTGGGGATGCCTCCGAGAAATCAGTTCTGGAACGGGCAGGGATAAATAAGGCACCTGCTGTGGTCATCACCAGTCATAATGATGAAAGCAATATGTATCTAACCATTTACTGCCGTAAACTGCGACCGGACATCCAAATCGTCAGCCGGGCATTCCTTCACCGAAATGTGGAACCTTTACACCGTGCAGGAGCAGATTTTGTTATGTCCCAGGACTGGATGGGAGCGAACACCATTTTTAACCTGCTTAACCGTGCAGAAATTCTCATGATTACAGAAGGGCTCGATGTCTTCAGTGAAAAGACGCCAAAATCCCTCGCCGGTGTATCGGTCAAGGATTCCAAAATCCGCGAAAAAACCGGGTGCAGCATTGTCGCAATCAAAGGAGATGCTGGTACGATCATCACTCCTTCCCCCGACGACAAGTTCTGTGAGAATGGGGAAATTATCCTGATCGGTAGCGAGGCAGCCGAAAAATCCTTTGAGTCCAGATTCCGGTCCTGACCCGGCTCTCTCCACAAAATCGGGAGGTTGATCAATTCTTACTTGATCACTTTCAGGGCACTCCCCCCTAAATCCTGCTTATTCAATTTGGGGTGGCAAACCATGAAATTATTTTCATCAACCAAGTTATATACATAATGGGTCGCCTTGGGCGGTAAGGTGGCCTCCACCTTTGCCGGATTCTTTCCACTAGCTGGAATAATTTTAGCCTCCAAAGGGAACCACTCACTATCTTGATCGTCCCCATTAAAGGAGTAAATCACCCGGGCCGTGACCAATTTCGCCCCATTTTCCTGATATCTCAGGCGCACCCTCCGGTTTGTCCGCTGCTGATCAATTACGGATACAAATTTTCCAGCACCTGGCATTTTGATCTTCGTACAGCTTGGATTGTAATTCGTCATTCCTGCATTCATATCCTTTAAGAAAGCCAAAAGCTCTTTTTTCATCGATTCAGCGATCTCAGGCTTCCGTTTACTCAGGTCGTTAACTTCTTCCCAATCCACACGCTTACCCGACGCATCATACAATTGATATAGCTCAACCCGTTGCCTCTCATAGGGATGGTTGTAAATTAATTTATATCCATTTTTGAGATGGGCAGATTGCTGACAATATCCATTGGGAAAGTGCCAGAACATGGATTCTCTTGGCTTATTCGTTTTCCCATCCACAACCTTGGCGGCATCGTTTGGGTCATCCTCAAGTAAAGCTCCCAAATCACTTCCGTCGAGAATTTGCCTGGCTGAGTTGGGTGTGCCTGTCCAACCCAGAATGGTGGGGTAAAAGTCGAGCCCATTTACCACCACCTCACTTTTCACCCCACTGGCAACCTTGGGACCAGAGATAAGGAAAGGCACACGGATACCACCCTCACGCACATGAATCTTTCCTTTATCCAAGGGATAATTGTCCGTAATCACGACATTGGAATAGCCCTCCATTCCTCCATTGTCGGAGCTGAATATCACATAAGTATTTTCAATTAATTTATGCCCCGGCCATCTGGGGTCTTCGGTTCTCTCCAAATATCTGATTAATTTTCCAATATAATAATCAAGAGTTTCCACCATCGCACAATAGTAGGGGTTGGTTTGGCCCTTCAGGGTCCATCCTTTTGGGTCCTTGGGGTAGTCCACTCCCAGTTTTTCACAATACTTTTCCAGGAGCTGTCTGCTCCTTGTCTGGATGGGCGTGTGCACCAACCAGCTCGCATAATAAAGAAACATTGGATCCTGCTTGTTCTCAGCTAAGAAGCGTAGGGCTTCCTCGGTCACATGGTCACGGGGGTATCCGTTTTCATCAAGGCGGTAGGGATCTTTCTCTTTTGTTGTGGCAAATCCTTCCAACCGATTGGGCATGCCATTCTGTACACCTCTTGCCTGAGGATTCCCCGGATAGTGAGAGGAAAAATCAAAACCTTCATCCACGGGTTGCGGGAAAGCATAGTGGTTCACCGCGATATGCCATTTGCCCACATGACCAGTTTTATACCCGTTTGATTGGAGAGCCTCAGCAACAGTCACATTTTTTGTGTCCATCCCTCCCCGGCACCAAGGCGAGATGAAAGAATTCTGTGGATGATGGGGCATGGGTGGCTTACCGGATGCCACCGAGGTACTCATGGTGCGGGCAGGGTGTTTTCCGCTCATTATCGCACACCTACTCGGGCTGCATACCGGCGATGGGGAATATCCATTGGTAAACAGCACCCCTCGTTTAGCCAACTTATCAAGATTTGGGGTCTCGTAGGGAGCCGGTTCATCCACATCGTAGCAGATCACATCCTGCCACCCAAGGTCATCCACCAGCATAAGCAAAACATTGGGCTTTGCTGGGCGACGGTCCTCCAGAGCAAACAAGCTTTGCCAAAGATTTAGAAAAAGGATCCAAAACAAAAAGTTTTTCATCTTAACTACCTCCTTCCTTGGCCCATTTTAGATGGAAAGAAATCCACGCGAGTAAATTTATTCATTCTGGGAATTTTAACTGATAAAATACCATCCCTTACCTGATAGGGTCCAAGTTCCATCAACTCAACGTCCTCATCTTCACCCGTGGCCGGATTGATATTCTTGGTGGTAATATCCACCTTGTAAAAAGATCCATTCCTGAAACCTTCTCCCTGAAAAGATTTGCGGGATTTAGCATGATTGAAGCGCTTTCCTTCTTGTACAGTGGCTGGAATACGAACTTCTGCCGAAGTCGTACCCGAACCACCGCTTGAATAAATCAGGTTGGTAAACCTTTTTTGCGTACGGTTCCAAGTGGATACCCGGTAGCGCTCGTTGCCAGTATACCCCTGGCCAGAGACAATCAGATCGTTTCCAACCTCCCCAGCCAGGGCATGGCGGATCACTTCATCCCTTCCCCCACCCGCTTGGGCAAACCATTCCCAGGCATAGTACATCAAGTGATTGGGGTCGGATGGAACCTGATAATCCTCAATCGTAAAAATTTCTCCCTGCCCATCAGTCACCTTAAAATTATCATCGCCACCACGTAGCGAAACCTTGCGGGTTATGACCGCCGCTCCACCATCGCTTGCTGGAATAACCAAATCGGGCCTCAATTCCCCCACCCTGCCATTGTAATCTCTTCTTTTGGTTAATCCCATCGACCAGGGGCTCTCATTATCAGTCCATAGGAAATTCATCACATTCATTCCCCGTTCCATACACTTCCCCATCAAGGTCAGGGTCTTGTAGAACCCATCGATTTCATTGCGAACCCCGTCTCCATTGACATCGGCACTGAGTATCATGCTGCCCAGGTTGCCATCATCCCAGTTCACCCATGCCTCCGCGGAAACAATCGGTTTCCACCAATATCCCTCCCGGTCAAGTTTCTGACGGAACAGATCATAATTTCCCCAGGTCGATGTCACAAAACTCCCATCCATCATTCCATAACCATCATGATGATCGGAAACATTGATATTCAAGCAGTCCACCAATTCCATCAGGGTTTGGTTTTTCACTTTTTGTTCGAGGTAATCATTAACTGCCCGGCCACCCCGTCCATCCAGTCCACCAATCACTGGACATCCTTCACAGGGCGAAGTTCCTGAGGTGGAAATAAGAACCGGAAGAGCGGGATCTTGGTTGTAAACACCACGCACTGCCTTGGCTCCTTTGATAAAAATCTCATTGTGCAAGAATTCAACATCCGCACCAGGAAGAATGCTTTTCAAATTGGTCTCATGCCCAAGCTGCCATGAATGAACCCGCCCTTTAAAATGAGTGGCTAGCCGTTTCATAAAGCCACTGAAATGATCTGGCTTGGGTCGTTTATCTCCGTTGGGTGCTACCTCGGCTGCCCAACCTGGAAAGCCAAAAAAAACAAACTCCACAAACAAACCATCGCGGTTGGCAGCACTCACCACCTCATCGAACATCTTCAGTCCACTGGAGGGATATTTCTTATAGTCACAATTCTTTGCATTGGGCTCGATCTGAGACCAGGCCACCCAGAACATCACATAGCTGCTATGCTTGGCCAAAATTGGGCGGGTTAGCTCATAGGCATTATTTAGGGGGCGGGATGCAGATGGCTGCCAACGCACCCCAACCTGCATGTGATCTGAGGTCCACTCATAGGCGGGGTTGGCATTTACCAGATGGGGATATCCAGCAGTGATCAGGACGAAAAGCAGAAACTTGTGGGTTCTTATAAAAAAGGTATTCATGAATGTCTGGGTTCTTTGAAAAGGCAGAAATTTAGCAAAACTTACCTTTTTCATTCTAACAAGGTTTATTCATTCGATCTTGGAATCTTTTTCAGTCATGTTCTGCCCTTTTGATCTCCAAAACCGTGCCTTTATCCAACGAAAAAAAGAAAGTTTCCACCCAGACTTTTCGCCTCGATCTAATCAATAGTTCCCTCGGTGGGATCCTTGAAGTCGGATTTGGTACTTTTGCCATTCTGATTGCCATTCGCTTTCTTGGTGCCCCGGATACGATCAAAGCAGTGCTTGCCTCTGGGGTTTCCGCTGGCCTGCTCCTCGTCCCTCATATGCAGAGACTAGCTGGATGGACCCAGCTCTCAGCCAGCGGGTTCTGTGCTTCTCTGATGCTTATATGCTCCCTGCTCTTATTCGCATCGGGATACCTCAGTCATGTATGGCTACTGGCCGCGGCTTTGTTTCTGGCACAGGTCTGCTTTTCCCAGCTTCCTGGGTTCATGATTCAGGTGTACTCCAGAAACTATGGTTCCAAAGAGAGAGGCAAGCGGTTGTCCTGGAATTTTATCGTCTCTGCCCTAATTGGAATGATTCTTTCGTATGTCGGCGGCAGTTATCTGGATGGCCAGTCCGCTGACCCTGGGCTAATTTTCAGAATCATGGGCATGGTATCTCTGGCCTCTGCTTTTGCTCTCTTTCTGATTCCATCCCAGCCCATTAAAAAAGGTAAACATACCCAGGGCTTGATTGACAGCTTGGATCTCCTCAAAGAAGACCGCCTTTTTGCCAGCATGCTCCTTGCATGGATGATCATGGGATTGGGCATCATCATGACTCTTCCCTTAAGAATCGAGTACCTCGGAGGAGAAAGCGGGCTAAACCTTAGCAACGAAAAAGTTGCCCTCGTTACCGTGGTGTTTTTTTCGGTCGCACGCATTATTAGTTCACGATTGTGGGGAGAGTTATTCGACCGTGTGCGATTCCTTCACTACCGAATCTCTTTAAACCTGCTCCTTATTTCTGCCACGCTTGTCTATTTTCATGCAGAAAGCTTAGTGGGTGTATCCATTGGGGCTGCACTTGCTGGAGTGGGTGTGGGAGGCTCCAAAATTGCCTGGAGCTTATGGGTCACTAAACTTGCTTCTGACGGAATGGAGGCAAGGTACATGGGAGCCCATGTTGCCCTCACAGGCCTTCGGGGTGCTCTTGCCCCATTCATTGGGTACTGGTTACTGGGAATTCTTGGTTATCAGGGAGTTGCCTGGTTTTCTGTGGCGCTCGTTACGCTTTCCACTTTCCTTTTTTACCGCTTATTTTCAAACAAGAGAGCCAAATTATCGGGTCTTTAATTTGTTGCTTCATTTGATGAGTTGTCAGTTGACGATAGGGATTGGGGTGATTTGATTATATGGATGAATTTTCGTAACTTTCTGTTCTCAGCTCTTATTCTTTCCTTTTCAATTAGTTGCTGGGCAAAATCAAAGTTGGGAGAATACTATTATGGATTTGGCTACAGCCTTGTGGAAACTGACAAGGGGAAGAAAAAGGAGGGAGATTTTTTGAGACTCTCCGCTTACGGCCCCAATGATTCTGAATCCGATCTTTCTGTGCACTTGGATTATGGAAGCGTGGAGTCGAACGCTTCAGATGGAACATCCTTTGGAATTGGCATTAACTATCTCGTTCACTTTGAAGATTTAACTGGTTCTAATTCGCCCATTCACCCCTACATCGGGATTGGTATTTCATATTTGGATGAAGAGACCCCGATTCTTTTGGCTGAAGATGGTTTCACCTGGAGTATGTATGTAGGATCAGAATTTAAGATAAACCGCTCGCTTTCGGCTTATCTGGGCGGCAAGCTATACGGATTATGGTCCGATTTTTCGGTTAATGATTTAATGCTATGTACGGGAATGACTTGGTGGATAGACAACGATCATGGAGTCACATTTGATTACGCAAAATATTTGGATTCTGAGCTTAATCAGTTCACACTCCAATACCTCTACTCTTGGAAGTAGAAACGAAATACTAAGAAAAGAGGCTTTTACTTGAACAAAACCCTATGGTTTGACGACTGTCCTGACAGAAGAAACCGACCCAGCCTAAAATGGGGTAAGTACCAGGGTAAAGATATCCTACCCTTGTGGGTGGCTGATATGGATTTTCGTGCCCCTCCTTCTGTTCTGGAAACGGCCAAGAGGGAAGCCGATTTCGGGAATTATGGATACGCTAAGGCACATTCAGGCTTGATCGATTCAGTGGTTCGTCACTGCGAATCGATCTATGGATGGAAAATTGACCCCAACTGGCTTATCTGGCTCCCCGGCATGGTCTGTGCCCTTAATGTTTGCTGCCGAATGCAACAGGAGAAGGCGAGGCAGGCAATCACCCACGTTCCGGTTTACCCTCCGTTTCTTTCCGCTCCCGGCAATTTCGATCTTACCTGTACCCATCTGCCTCTAAAACTCGAAGGTAGCCGGTTTTCCATGGATTTTCAGCGGATGGAAAATACCCCTACCCAACCGGGGGATCTTTTCATGCTCTGCCATCCTCATAATCCGGTGGGTACCGCATTCACCAAGGAGGAACTTGAGCGTTTTTCCAAGTGGGCCAGAGAGCGGGAACTGGTCATCTGTTCCGATGAAATTCATTGCGATCTTTTGCTCGATCCTGAACTTCGCCATATTCCACTGGGCAACCTCGATTCCGAAACTGCAGAACATACCATCACCCTGATGGCACCAAGCAAAACCTACAACCTCCCAGGATTTGGATGTTCTTTTGCCATCATTTCTAATGCGGACCTTCGCGTCCGCTTCAAAAAAGCCATGGCCGGCATTGTGCCTGATCCCGCAGCCATGGGTTTTCATCTCGCCGAATCCGCCTACAAGGATGGTGAAGAATGGCGCCAATCCCTGCTGGAGTACTTACGAAACAACCGTGACTACGCAATGTCCAGGCTACAAACCATGCCTGGCCTTATCCCCTACTCTCCCAGTGCCACCTATCTGCTCTGGATGGATGCCCGTCAACTGAAGCCGGAACATCCACACCGCTTCTTTGAAGAAAATGGTGTAGGACTTTCTGATGGTTCAGACTTTGGAGCACCAGGGTTTCTACGGCTCAATCTTGGCTGTTCTCAAAATTTATTGGAGCAGGCACTTGACCGAATGGAAAGGGCGTGTTCGAGCCTGATTAAGGCGTAAGCATGTCGAAATCCGAAAAAGAAAAATCTCAAAGGCTCGAAGAATTACGAGCCGAAATCAAACGTCACGACGAACTGTATTACCGCCAGGCCCAGCCAGAAATATCAGACCAGCAATACGATCAGAAAAAACGGGAACTGGACAATCTCCAGGCAGAACTTGATCCACTTGGGCTTTTTGCCTCAGAAGAGCGAGGAAAACAGCAGGACCTTCAACCCGATGTGGGAGACGACCGCCTCGATGCATTCCAGTCACATCGCCATCTCCAGCCCATGCTCAGTCTGGATAACACATACGATGAGCAGGAGTTTTTCGAGTTTGATCAGCGGCTGCGACGGATTTTTGGTACCGGAGACCTGACCTATGTGGTGGAACCCAAAATTGACGGCGTTGCTATCTCTCTCACCTATGAGAACGGAAAATTAACCACTGCCACCACCCGTGGAAACGGAGTCGAGGGAGACATCGTCACCCAGAATATTTTACATATTGACGGCCTGCCCCAAGTCCTGCCCGGTTCATCACTGCCGGAATCAATCGAAATTCGGGGTGAAATTTTCATGAGTCACGAGGAATTTGAGCGAATCAATCAGGAACGGGAAAAAAAGAACCTTCCTCTTTATGCTAATCCCCGCAACCTCGCTGCCGGCACGGTTAAATTATTAGACCCCAAAGAAGCAAGGCAAAGAAAGCTCGAGATCGTGCTCTACGGACTTGGTTTCTGCCAGCCCGAAAATCATTTCGCCACCCTTTCAGAGTTTCACCAGGCTTTGATTGACTGGCAAGTACCTGCAGTGGAATACTTCCGACAGGTTCCCCATGCCCAACAGGCTTGGCAATCAATTATCGAATTGGATGAGTTGCGGCACGGCTATGGCTATCCCACCGATGGTGCGGTCATCAAGCTGGATTCCTTTTCCCTGCATGCGGAGGCCGGAGCCACCGCAAAGTCTCCCCGCTGGGCGATCGCTTATAAATTCGAGACCGAAAGGCAGGAAACCACCCTTGAAGATATCCGTCTACAGGTCGGCCGAACTGGTACGGTTACTCCAGTTGCATGGCTCACCCCGGTCCAGCTTGCCGGTACCCAGGTATCACGGGCCAGTCTGCACAATGCCGATGAAATCGCCCGTAAGGATATCCGCATCGGAGACCGGGTCATTGTGGAAAAAGCTGGAGAGATTATTCCTCAGGTGGTGGAAGTGATTCTATCCAAGCGCCAAGCTACCAGCACAGCCTTTGGATTCCCTGACTCCTGCCCCGCCTGTGCAACCAAGCTTATTCGAGAGGAAGGGGAAGCCGCTTGGAAATGCCCAAGTTCGCAATGCCCCGAACAGGTGAAGGGAAGGTTGCGATATTTTGCCTCCCGCGGATGCATGGACATTGATCACCTTGGAGAAGCCGTGGTGGATCAACTAGTGGAACAGAACCTGGTTTCACGCTCATCCGATCTCTATCGTCTCACGAAGGAACAGGCACTCAGCTTGGAAGGCTTTGCTGAGAAATCTGCGGAGAACCTTATTCGTTCCATAGCCAATAGTAAGAATCAAGAACTGTGGAGGTTACTCTGTGCACTCGGCATCAAACATGTGGGAGCAGCGGCAGCCAAAGATTTAGCTCGCACATTCCGTTCGCTTTCTAAGTTAGCAGATGCGTCACTGGAGCAGTTAATTTCTATCGACGGGATAGGTGAGATCATGGCCCTGAGTATTCGTCAATATTTTCAAGATCCTTCCAATCAGGCACTCCTGGCAGATTTTGCCAGTCTAGGTTTATCTCCTGAACTGGAGATCAATGAATCAACAGGTATTCCCTGGGCAGGAAAAATCTTTGTACTTACAGGCACCCTCACCCAAATGACTCGCGGCGAGGCAGGGTCCCGCATTGAAAAACTGGGAGGTAAATCATCCTCCAGTGTAAGCAAGCGTACCGACTATCTAGTGGCCGGTCCGGGAGCTGGATCCAAATTGAATAAAGCCGAAAAACTCGGGGTTCCCGTGCTTAATGAAAATGAATTTCTAGCTCTTCTCGGAAACCCAGAATCTGCCTAAAATCTCTCTAGACTCTCATCAATTAGGATTGAGGAATTAAAGAATTCAGCTAGGTTAAAGCTTTTACTTCTAGTTCTTTTTCCATGCCAACCTCTAAAAACACCGGTTTCGATCCCGTTGAAAATGCAATTTCTGATATTGCCAATGGACGGATGGTCATCGTCACCGATGATGAAAATCGTGAAAACGAAGGAGATTTAGTCTTGGCTGCATCCAAGGTTACTCCCGAAGCGATCAATCACATGATTGCCCATGCTAGGGGTCTCATTTGCGTCCCACTTCTCAGTAATCAGTTAAAAAAGTTAGGCATTTCCAGTATGGTTCCGCATAACCGAGAGGCCCAACGTACAGATTTCACGGTCTCCGTAGATGCCGCTGAAGGAATCACCACTGGGATAAGTGCCTTCGACCGGTCATCCACTATTCAGATTCTAGCCAATCCTTCAGGCAATCCGGAGGAGTTGGTGCAACCCGGCCATGTTTTCCCCTTGCGTGCCCGCAGTGGCGGAGTACTGGAGCGGGCAGGCCACACCGAGGCTGCGGTTGATCTAGCCTCACTTGCCGGCTTACATCCCAGCGGAGTAATCTGTGAAATACTAAAGGAGGACGGTACCATGGCCCGTCTCCCTGATCTTCGGAAACTCAAGAAGAAGTGGGGCATGAAACTCATCTCGATTGCCTCGCTTATCGAGTATCGGCACAAGCGAGAACGGTTAATCAAAAAAATTAGCGAATCGGAATTCCCCACCAAGTTTGGCACCTTTCAACTGCATGTATTTTCAAGCGTGCTTGACCGTCGAATTCACTACGCCCTCACCCTCGGAAAAATTTCCAAACGATCAACCACTCTGGTTCGGGTACAGTCCGCCAATGTTCTCACTGATGCCCTTGGCCTGAGTATTAGAGGACGCTTCGGCAGTGGTATCAATGAAGCTCTCCAAGCCATCGCTAAAAACAAATCTGGTGCCCTGATCTATTTGGAACCCCGCAGGAAAGATGCGGAAGAAATCGTGGGCTCCGAACTAAATCCCGGAAAAATGGATTTCCGTGACTACGGGATTGGTGCACAGGTCCTGGCCGCTTTGGGAATCAAAAAACTCCGACTCCTTACCCGCGACCGCCGTCGGGTGGTTGGCTTGGAAGGATACGGATTGGAAATTGTGGAGCGTACACTCCTTTCCTAAAATCATTTTCACATGAGCACAGATTCTCCAACCGCACCTGTGATTGACCCCTCTCCGTTTAGTTTTGGTATTATTTGTGCCCGCTTTAACGAATCGCTCACGCAGTGCCTTCTCAATCGGGTACTTGAAGTTTTGCAGGAACATGGAAAACCTGCCGACCTTGTGGTGGATCGAGTACCAGGTTCTCATGAAGTACCTGCTGGTCTTTCGCTCCTTGCAGAGAGTGGTCGCTTTTCCTGTCTTATTGGATTGGGTGTGGTCATCAAGGGATCCACCTCTCATCACCACCTGGTGGCTGAATCATCCGGGCATGCTATCCAAAACCTGGTCATTCAGCACAGGCTTCCTATCATTAATGGCATTGTGGTCACTGATGATCTGGTCACCGCCGAAGAACGTATCACTGGTAGTTTTGATCGCGGAAGAGAGTTTGCTCATGCCGCTCTTGAAATGGCATGTCTTCGACAAAAATGGACCTAGATTTAATCGTCAATCCCGAGTGGAGTCCACGGCGTCAAAACCGCACTGCCGCTTTCCGCTTTCTTTACCAATGGGAAATCAACCCACCGGAAGATCTTGCCACTGAACTTCTTGAATTCCTTGAGCGGTTCGAAAAAAATGAAGGATTTTTCAGTTACGCGATAGAACTAGTGGACGGCATACTCGATAAGCTCGAAGAAATTGATAATTTGATTAACGAGCTCGTTACTAACTGGGAATTTTCTCGTATTGCAAAAACTGACCTTGCAATTTTAAGGCTGGGGATTTTTGAAATTCTCTACCGTATCGATGTTCCCCCTGTGGTCGTCATTAATGAGGCATTAGAAATCAGCAAGGATTTCTCTTCTGATAATTCTCGCAAGTTTTTAAATGGGGTACTTGATGAGGCAAGTAAGCGGAGCGGTCGGCCGAACCGCGAACCACTTGTCTAGATAACCAGTTGATCTATGCTCGGCCGATGCCGTTTGCCCGATATCCAATCTTTCGAAGCTCTTCAAGATCGAGCAGGTTTCTGCCATCAAACAAAATTGCAGGCTGGTGCATCTTCTCATAGATCGAGGAATAATCCAAATCCCTGAATTCGTCCCACTCTGTCAGCAAAGCTATGGCGTGGGACTGATCACATGCCTGCTCAGAGGAAGTACAAAATTCTATGCGACCTTGTGCTTGTTCTTCCGTCCAACCCAGGGTGGAAAGAATACTCGCCTTAGTCACCCGGGGATCATAAATGGCAAGGTTTGCTTTTTCTTCCAGTAATCGCCCACAGATACCAATGGCGGGTGATTCCCGTGCGTCATTGGTATCTTTTTTGAAGGCATAGCCAAGGATGGCAATCCGTTTACCTGAGACGGTGTTGAACATGGAGTCCAACAGACGGGTCACAAAACGTTCCTTCTGGTACTCGTTCATCCGGATTACCTGTTCCCAGTACTCGGCAACCTGAGGAAGGTCAAAGTGCCGGCAAAGGTAACAAAGATTGAGTACATCTTTTTGGAAGCAAGAACCGCCAAACCCGATCGAACTCTTCAAAAACTTTGGCCCGATACGGCTATCCGTGCCAATGGCTTTGGCAACCTCATCCACATTTGCTTCACTGGCTTCGCACAATGCTGAAATTGCATTGATACTGGAAATTCTCTGAGCAAGAAAAGCATTGGCAGTTAGCTTGGAAAGTTCAGAAGACCAGAGATTGGTGGTAATAATCCTTTCACGCGGGACCCACTGGGCATAAATGCTGACCACTGTTTCAACGGCTGATTGCCCGGCATCGGAGGTTTCTCCCCCGATTAAGACACGGTCGGGATTTTCCAAGTCGGTCATCGCTGTACCCTCGGCCAAAAATTCAGGATTGGAAATTACCTGGTAGCTATGGCCATTATTGGCCGAGTCCAAAATTTCCTTCACCATCTGAGCGGTGCGCACTGGCACAGTTGATTTTTCAACCACGATTTTATTTCCTCCACCAGCCCGGGCAATTCCACGGGCACAGGATTCAACAAATCGCAGATCTGCAGCCTGCCCCGAACCCGATCCATAATCCTTGGTTGGCGTGTTGACGCTAATAAAGATCACATCGGCATCCCGGATCTTTTCATCCACATCGGTGCTGAAAAATAAATTCTTGCCCCGGTTTTGGGAAACAATTTCTTCCAAGCCCGGTTCGTAAACAGGTAGATCACCTGAATTCCAGGCTGCGATACGCTCTGCATTAAGGTCAACAACTGTTACCTGCGTGTCTGCACACTTGTGTGCGATCATTGCCATAGTGGGTCCACCCACATATCCTGCTCCAATACAACAAATTTTCATCGCCCCAATCTATAGCAGGAGTTAAAGGATAGGGTAAACATTAGAATGGACATCATTCACACCTTCACCTTGGCATCCACTTCCATAATAGACGATATCATTCATTTCCCCTGGGGTAGAATGTCTCTGATCGGTTGCCTGATTTATGTAATTCTATGTATTTATGCATGGATATTTGCGGACCGTATTTTATTCCCTGCTCCGAAGAACCCTGGTTATAACCACGATGATAGCGTATTTTTTTTAACAACCACAAATGGTTCGAGAATTGCCTGTAAGCATTTGATTTCTGAAAAGCACAAGGGAATTACCATACTTTACAGTCATGGAAATGCTGAGGACATTGGCAGAGTGGAAGATTTTTTGCAAACCTGGCTGGCGGATGGTTGGTCAGTTTTTGTCTATGATTATCCCGGGTACGGACATAGCTCAGGGAAACCCTCTGAGCATGGATGTTACGATGCCATCGATGCTGCCTATGAACACATGTGCGAAAAATTGGCGATTCCTGCAGATAAAATAGTAGTTTGGGGAAGATCCCTTGGTACAGGTCCTTCCTGTTATCTTGCAGAAAGGGAGAAGTTTGGCGGATTAATTCTGGAAACTCCGTTTATTACGGCTTACCGTACCGTTACTGAAATTACCGTTCTTCCCTGGGACCGCTTCCGTAATATCCAACGGGCACCCTTTATTAAAAACAAATCCCTGGTAATTCACGGACATAAAGATGAGATTGTTCCTTTTCGCCATGGCAAACGATTATTCAAGGCTTTACCCGAGCCTAAACAGCTCTTGGAATTTATTTATGCCAGGCACAATGATCTGCCCGAAATTGGAGGCGAAAAATATCGAGACGGAATTAACCATTTTCTAAAGGATGTGCTTGGGGGTTGATTTCCTCACCCACCCTCGCTAGTCCTATTCATCGTGATCATTCAGTGATCGCAAAACGGGATTTTGTTATTAAGGGTGCTGGAAAGATAATTTATGCTGGGAATGAATCAAAGAGAAAGGCGAATTTTCCGTTTGGCTCTGCTTGGTCATATCCTCTTGGTATTCTGTCTCTTCATTTTCAGTTTTATTCCAAGTTGCGAAAAAGAACCTGAAGTGGTTCATGTGTTTGAGCTCGCATCCTCGCCTCCGCCTCCGCCTCCTACCCCCCAGATTCGCACCACTCCGCCCAAGCCTAGCCCAAAACCGGTTATTCAAAAACCTGCCCCCAAGCCAACACCACCAAAACCCAAACCAGTGGTTAAAAAGACAATCCCAAAACCCACGCCCAAGCCAATTATCAATCAAGCACCGCCTAAAAAGATTTCCTTCGATCAATTTCGCAAACAGCACGATCTACCCTCTCCCCAGCCAAAGGTTAATCAGCCACCTGTTAAGCAGGTTAAAATCAAGATCAACCCCAATGATTTCAAACTCGCTCCTATCGTTGTAAACACTCCATCCCAGAGCACTTCAAGTGTTTCTCCAACGATCATTAATCAATACCTTGCGGGGGTAAAGTCACGCCTTGAGCAGGTCTGGCAGCACCTCCTCGCACAGACTGACCTTTCAAGTGGTGGCATCGCACATTTGGGATTCAGGATTGGTTCAGACGGTGCTCTGATTCAGCCACGAATTACTAAATCATCCGGAAATTCCGTCCTAGATGCACTGGTCCTACGCGTCGCCCAATCGGCCGGTAATGTGGGCCGTCCACCAGGAGGCTCATTTTCCTCTAGTCTGGAAATCCCCTTTCGGGTAAACTGATCAGTATGAAGTTTGATTGGAAACGACCGCTTGCCCCCATTCTCTTAGTTGGCGGCTTACTTCTTTGTCTTTCCCGAGACCCAGTGATTGGTTTGGGTGTATTCTTAGTTTCCTTCGCTCTGGTCTTCGGGTTTTCCCGAGGTTCTTCCTAGCCTGAGAGTTTCCATCTCCCGGGTAGTCGCCTCGATCGACTGCTCCACCAAATGATTCTGCAAAGCGAATGGCTTTTTTCCACGTTTTGGTGCGGAAAGATAATTCCCGCGACTCTTTAGCTCGGTGGCAAATTCATTATCACATAAAAATCCGTCCATCGTATCGATCACTTCTTTTTCCATCGCACTATCCTCAATCGGAAAAACCACTTCCACCCTTCGGAAAAAATTACGGGGCATCCAGTCGGCACTCCCCAGATAAGTTCTTTTACCCGTTGGTGCATTCTGGAAATGATAAACCCGGCTATGCTCCAAAAATCTGCCCAATAAACTGCGTACCGTTATATTATCGCTCAATCCCTTTACCCCTGGCACCAAACCACAAATACCACGCACAACTAAATCCACCTTCACTCCTGCCTTTGATGCCTCGTACAGGGATTGAATCGCATCTGGATCGATCAGGGAATTCACCTTAATCACAATCCGTGCACCTTTTCCCTTTTTCGCGGCGCGGGTCTCCTCTCTGATCAAACGGATCATTTCATCATGCAGATTAAAAGGAGCCACCAGAATCTTTTTGAAATTTGGCTTTCGAGTGTAACCTGTGAGAGTATTGAAAAGGTTGGCCAGATCAGCGGTAAATGCTGGATTGGAAGTAAAAAGACTGTAATCGGTGTAACTCTTTGCCGTGCTTGGATTATAGTTTCCTGTACCTAAATGAGCATAGCGGCGAAGCTTATTTCCCTCTCTCCTGACTATCATGCATCACTTTCAATTGGTTTTCAAACCACTGAGTCCATAGACCACATGTACACCCACCTCTTCCATTTTTCGGGACCAGGTAATATTGGCCTCCTCATCAAAGCGAGCTTTCAGCTCCACCATCGCAGTTACCTGCTTTCCATTCTGTGCAGCATCCATCAAAGCCTTGACTACAGGGGAATCTCCACTGGTCCGATAGATCGTTAGTTTGATCGCAAATACATCAGGATCCTCCGCTGCCTGCCTCAAAAGATCCACCATCGGAGTAAAAGAATCGTACGGATGATGCAGCAGGAAGTCCCGCTTACCGATCTCACGGAAAAGCTTACCTCGTTGCGAAAGTCCAGCAGGAACTCTTGCCTCAAATGGGGTAAACTTAAGGTCCGGACGATCAACCAAGTCAGGCAAGCTCATTAAACGGTATAGATTGATGGGGCCGTTAATTTTAACCACATCCGCCTCGGATAA
>Ga0181585_10001418_pt1 | contig 20976 bp, 29 predicted proteins | sample 071ome_29_FD_132469 | JGI IMG/M metagenome (GOLD analysis project Ga0181585, IMG submission 132469) | Coastal salt marsh microbial communities from the Groves Creek Marsh, Skidaway Island, Georgia - 071407BT metaG (megahit assembly) | ecosystem: Environmental > Aquatic > Marine > Intertidal...
AACCATTTTTCATTGCTCTTTTTAAAATATTTTGTATCTTTTTTTTGCTCATTTCCACTCCTTAAGTAAAGTTTCTAATACGACTTTAGTATCACTTGTGTCTTTAACCCAGAAGGAGTTATGAGGCTGTAGGGCGTCATATATCTCTTTATCATTGCCGTTTTCACCACATCGATCTCCCAAGAAATAAACCTCATATTCCGGAAAATATGAAAGGGCAAAGGTTTTATCCCAGCCATTCGGAAAGATATCGAATGATGTTTCACCACCGAGTTTAACGGTGACATTCAGTCTCAAGTTATCTATCTCGTCTTTAAGTTGAGACAAAATCGCTTTCCTAAAGGTTGAAGTGCCGAAGGTTTTATCAAAATCAGAAAACTTTTTTCTATCTATATCTGTGGCATTTCTTCCAATAGGACACCAATTTATCATTGAGCCTCTATATGAAATGAAATGACCAGTGAGTGGTATATCATAATGAGATACTATGTGATTTTGGTAATCAATTATCATTTTCATTAAACGATGAAAATTAGTGTTGCCAATTTCGTTTCGCATAAATCTCGTGGATGTTATTTTGTGGGAGGTATTTAAAGAAGGAGGAGCACAATATTTAGTTCCATTACAAGGCAGGATGTAAGTTCTTAGTCTTAGGATATCGGAGGAAAGGAGGGGTTTACATTGTTGAGTTATGTAATCAATATCGCTACCACTAACGATACCAATTTCAGCATAACGACAAAGATCTTCTAGTGTTTCTAAAAGATTAATATCAAAGGCTTTTCGAGGAGGAGTCAGGGTACCATCCATATCGAATAAAACTATCTTTTTCATTGTGCTCCAAGTGTGTTGTTGTATATATAATATAACATATTATCGGAGGCTTGTCAAGTTTTTTTTAATATTTTATAAAATTTTATTGGATTAAATATTGCTGTTGAGAGACTGAAATGGTCGGAACCTGCTTTCTCATACTTCCGGAGGGTATTGATGTCATATATTCCACCACCACCAATAATTTTTATTTTTTCATTTTTTTCTTTGATGGTCTCGATAAGACGGAGATTTGTTTCAACCAAATCAAGTCCGGACAAAGCCCCTTGACTCGTCAACTTGGTATTTGAAATATGAAAGGTTGTTGCTCCATAATCAAAATACTCTTCCACGTTTTCGTAAGTTGATCCATGAGGCATCTTGACGATGACATCGTAGTGTTCGAGAGCCTCAGAAAAAATTTTTTTGTTTAATTTCGAGACATCAGCATTGGGACAAGATATATTCAATTCTATTTGCTTTACTCCTTTTGCGAGCATTCTGTCATGAAGATAGTCCCAATCTCCATCTTTCAATACTGATATGGAGACTATATCATTAGGATGTCTTAGACGGTCTATTCCAGGGTTTCTAAGACCGACCCTATTGTACCACCCCCCTTTGGCTTTACGAAGTGTTGTGAGTACTCTCCACAGCCCTCTACGGCGTTCTGCTGTATATGTTCCCACTATCCTTGAGACACCTTTAAAGTTGAAGATGTTTGAAAATGGCGGAGACAGTATCAGCTTATTCACTTCTCAACCTTAAGAATTTTTTCTCTTTGTAGCACAAAAGAGCCTAAGCGACCATTATCCATGAACCAAACCCATACCATACCATAGCCGACAGATTTCTCAACGATACCAACTTGGCCAACAAATCTCTGGAAATGGTAGTGTTCAAATTTAGGATTGAGTTCAACCAAGTCGCCCATAATTAAATCTTTGAATGTAAAGTTTTCAAGTGGTTCCCACTCGATAGTACGATCTGACATATGTGCTCCAATCTTTCGATGTGTTCAAAGGCATCCCATGGGTTTTTAGCTATTGCACAAACTCCATGTTGCTCTTGTCCTATTATATCATATCTTTTATCACATGTCAAGTCCACACACATATTTTCATAAGTTTTTTCTGCAAGTTCCATGGAAGTAGCTTGAACTGCTGGAACATTGGGGCCAACTTTGGTATAACGATAAACTTCCGGAAAGTCCATGATAATCTGACTGAGATCATATCCAGCATACATGGCGGCAACGGTATAAGTTGGATGGAGATGAAGAACCGATAGTGATTTCTTTTTGTTTTTCAACAAGAACCAATGCATCCATAGCTCACCGGACGGATTCATATTATTGGTCAAACAGAGATCTTCATCTTTAATTTTTATTTTGACGATGTGTTCTGGGTGGATAATGGTTTTTCTTACACCAGAAGGGGTTATGTAGAGATAGGGTCTATTCTTCATACGAACAGAACAGTTTCCATCTCTTGTTGTTATCCAGCCTCTTTTATAGGCCTCTCTCATTACATCTCCCATTGCAGTCAGCATTTCTTTACCTCCACTATCAAATCAGTATCGCCTTTGATTACACGATGATAAGTATAACTTGGAATAAAATATATCTTTCCTTCTTTCATAATCTCAGGCAATTGGTTATCCATTTGAAGCTCCCAACCTTTTCCGGAAACAACCTTGACATAACGATCTTCTCTATCCATATGCCAAATGAGCTCATCGGAGATAACGTCTCTTTTGAACTCTCTCAAAAAAATTTTTTTTGACAACTGTTTCTCGGTAAAGGGAAAATCCACTACCAAAATCTCCCCGGGACATTCGACCCAAAATCTTTGTGTGCACGACAAGCCCAGTAGCCAGCTTTGGTTCTATCTTTCTTGTCTGCAATTATGACGAGATGCAAATGACTTGCGAGCCTCAGCTGAATTCCAGTTGCCTTTGAGTCCACCTTTGGAATCACCATAGGTTATCTTTTTAATCTTACCGGTTTTAGGATTGCGAACAAAAACTTTATATTTCTTTCCGCCACCGGTGTTCTTTGTTGGCTTTCCAATTGGAGGGTCTTTCTTCTTTTTCTTTTTTTTCTTCTCATCAAGAAACTCTGCTTCGTCTTGTTCCATAAGCATTGGAAAGTCAAGAGGAACTTCCATTCCTTCATACAGGGCAAACTCTCCGAGATCAGACTCAATTATTTCTTTTTCTTCTAAAGAATGAAGTTTGTAATTGCCTTCGCGGAATAGCTGTCTAGCTTCTCTAAAAATGCCGAAGAATTCGGAACTTCCCGGTCTAAAAACGTTCTTCTCAACCCCGACCCCATGATCTAGGTGGTATTGAAGAGACTCCGAAACAACCTTAATTTTTGCACCATCGTCAAGAATATAATCTCCGCTTTTGTGTTGGCCAACGTTGCCCATTCCACCAAGAGTTTTGAGAATTTCTTCTTCTTGTTCCTTGCCAAACTTATCAATAAGGTTTTTCATTCCAAGAGCTCCACCTTCCTTTTCGATAAGGTCTATTATGTCTTGTGGGTCTATGTGTGTGTAGCCTTTCTTTGCGAGGTCATGGTGATCTTTTTCTACCTTTGCGACTTTCTTATCACCAGTCTTAGGGTCAAACATATTGTGTTTTTTAAATTCCTTGGATTCATTTTGCTTGGCCATCTTAGTGGCTGTTGCATACATTACAGATTCAGCATCTTTGCCATAACGTTTTTTAAAATCTTTTTTACTAGACTTCATTCCTTTGACATATTTCTCTTTTTGTTCTTTGTCTTTCTTCGTTAACTTTTTCTCTTCCAAGTTTGCGTCATCAAGCTTAGAGTAGTATTCGGGGTCTTCAGCCAAGTGGTCGAGAGCGATCTCCTGAGCAATTTCTTCTTCCTGAGCGTGTTCCATTTCTTCTTCTACGCCCATTTCAAATTGAGCTCTGATATCTTCTGGAGATACACCGTGCTCATCAGCTATAGCAACTATCATAGCTTCAGTTGTTATCTGTCCGTATTTTGAAGATTCACCGCCGGGAATGAACTCTTCGTCAAGGTTCTCATTCTTCTTGGACTTATTGCCCCAGTTTTTCGCTCCAACCTTTCGGCATTTCACAAGGGCACCAGAGGCATAAGCAGATGGCCATACTTTATAGCGAGACTTTACTTTACGATAGCAGGCATCTTTTTTAGTTTTTTTTTTGCGAATGCGTTTTGATCCTTTCTTTTCATGAAGTTCGTTGCCTTGCTCTTCTTTAGTTCTAGAGGCATATTCTTTCTCTAGTTCATCAATGTATTGTTCTTGTGACCTTACCCATTCTTCAACACTAGGGTCAAATTCATACCATGGATCTTTCTGGGAACTTTGATAGTCCGCTTCGAGTTTTTCTCTTAATTTGCCTATGTACCAAGCATAGATTTCTGGGTCGTTTAAAGAGTCTATAATCAACTCAAGGTGCCTCTTTGATTCTTCATCAGCGGCATTAAACATTTTTTCTAGTTTTTCATAAATGGACATGTCTGATTCTAGTAGAACATTCGTTAATTCTTCTTGAATTATTTTTTTTATTTCTTCGGTTGTAAGTTGCATATTTTCATTCCTCTTTTTACGACTTCGTTTTCTTTTGGAGCTTTTCTTGCCCCAAGATTTACCACGGCCACGCTCTTTACAAGCACCGGGAGTTGGTCTGCAAGCTGGGTATTTCTTGCGTTTTTCACCAGATGAACGACCACAGGATTTGTAACCACCTTTTCCATCCGGTGCATTACAATCAACCCATCCACCTTTCTTTCCTTTGGCTCCCTTTCTTTTAAACCAATCACGGAGAGAAGATTCTTTAGAAGACTCTGTTCCGGCTTTTTTACGTTTTTTGCGTTTCTTCTTTCTTTCATCAAGTTCAGACATGTTGCACACCTCACATTAATTAGTATCTTTTGAATCTTCGTAGTTGCAGTCTTCAGGCTTGATATTAAATTTTTCTATTTCTTCTCTGAGTTGCCTCTCGGTTATACCGAGAACAGAAGCCGCATCTTTTGGTGTTCTTGTTGCTGAGAGTGCAAATACCAAACATGCTTCTCTTACTATGGATCTTATAGCCCTGAATATAGGAAAGCCAAATAATTTATGATTTATATGAGCTGCTGACAACTCAAGCTTAAGAGCGATGATCTCTTCCATGGTCAATATATTGAGAACAGTTTCAAAATTAGAATTAATTTTCTTTTCTCTAAACAATTTGTTTCTGAGAGAGTAATGTTCAAATTTACCTTTATATTCAGTTAATTTCTTTTTCCACATAGTATTCTTATTATATAATATATTATAATATAAATAATATTAAAAAAGTTAATAAAATATATTGACATATTAATATTAATATGTTATAATATATAAGTGTTGTTATTGTGGCTCTGGTGAGTCTGGTTCATCTACTGTTTTCTGTAGTTCTGATTCAAACTTATCAAAGTAAAGTTTTAAATTCGTTAGGAGGTAGTCCATGAAAACTTCTTTATCTTTAGGATTAGCGAGCATGTCAAATGCGTCGAGAATATACTGTGAGATCTTTCTGAAACTGGTGTATGCCATGTTTCTTCCAGTTTCATCCAAATCTTCTAGTCCCGTACCAAAACTTTCTTTCTCATCAGGCTCTTCATCTGGTTCAACATTAAGTTTCTTTTCATCATCTTCTTTGTCTATTGGATCTTCATCACCCCCTGTGACATCAATGTCTATATCAGCTTCTTCTAGAGCTTCTAATTCAGCATCTAAATCACCCAATTCTTCATCGTCACCTTCATCATCCATGGCTGGTTCTTTTCCCTTCATGTCATCAGAAGCAGGCTCTGACAATAGGGCCCCGCCCATTCCAAACTTTGCATTATTAATAGCAGGCGCAAGAGAATCTTTTATTGCTTTGAGAATATGAGATCTAAAAGAAGATCGTTGATCCTTATCGGTTGTAAGATTTTTGTAGTCCTTTCGAAGAGTAGGAATAGCCTTCTTAAGAACGTCTTCCAAAGTATTGATTGCAGTAGAACGATGCGGATGAATATCAGATAAGTCACCCTCTTTAAGAAGTTGACGAATTACTTTACGAAGTTGATATTCTCTTTCTTCTTGTTCACGAAGAGTCTTCATGATCCTTTTACGAATGTACTCCCGCAATGTCTTTTCTTCTTGACTCATTTCTTCTTCCTTGGTTAGATCTAAAAATTCTTGAATAGATTTGATTTCTATAATATTGTTTTCCATATTACTTGCCTTTTTTCAAAGCCTGATCGAACTTTTTAATTGCATTCTTATGATGTCTGATGATTTTTTCTTTTTCTTTTATTGATGTCTTATTGTTTCCTTTTTGCACTTTCAAAAGATCTTTATTCTCAGGTGTAGATTTTTTACTAGCCAATTCTTTTTCTCTAGCTTTCAATTTCTTCAAGATTTTTTCTTCGCGCTCAAGATTCTTTGTAGCTTTAGCTTTCTCTTTTTGGAGCTCTGCTTTTGTTAGCTTATCTTTTGAATATCTTGCAACATAATCAGCAGCCTTTTGCACTATTTCTAGGCCTTCCGTATCAGGCCCTTTTTTTTTTACTTCCGAAAGGATAATCTTACGTATAATAGTGCGAAGTCTGGATTCGTTCATCTCCGCCGCAGCTTTTTTCATTGGCTCATCTTTGTTGCCATCCTTATCTAGGTCTAGATAATCTGGTTTTTCGCCTTTGGAAGATTTTTCTTTCTTGCTAGACTTTTCATCTTTCTCTTCTGATTCTTCTTCGGAATCTTCATCGTCTTTTTTATATTCAGCTTCGTTAAGCCTTTTAAGGTTCATTTTAAAACCAAACTTTTCGGAAAGGTTCTCCATGAGTTCTTTTCTTTTCCATTCTTTTGTAGACATATTATTAATTCTCCATTCGTTATAAATAGTCGGCTTATCTTGTTTTAATTGATCTTCCCAATCACGGAAGCACATGTTTCCCTTGAGATATGCTTCTTTTTCACTTTGTCTCAAATTTTTATTTTTTTGCGCATAGCCTTCGCCATGATAACCACTGTCGTTAAGCATGCCATTTTCATTCTGAGTGTGGTGAACAAGCTCATGAGCTAGAGAGCGAAGAATATCTTTAGCATGTCTATTGTCCGTATATATTGTAACGGCCAAAGATTGAGGATCATAGTAAGCTGTTTTACCAAGCAATTTTGCAGCATTCTTATCATCAGAGACAAGATTTAAAACAGGAGGCTTGTTAAAACCCATTCTCTTTTGCGCAAATTGTCCGAGACTGTGAAACAGTTCCTCGGAGCCGTCGAGATCAAAATTAGAGTTGTTTTTTATTTTTAAAAATTTCATATCTTAATTAGTTTCCTTCCTTAGAAGCATGACGTTTATCTTGAGAGTTTTCTGCGAGCCATATGGTAATACCTTCGCCATACATATCTCTTTACCAGATACATTCCCAGGTTCAGTTGTTAATTCTATCAAAGCCCCACGATGAATAACACTATCAATTGAAAAATCTTCTTTTTCTTCCCATGTTATCCACCAAACGAGATCTCCAATGTTGAATTTCTCAGCATAGTTTTCTCCAAAGGCTTTCTTGCTAGTCTTCATTCTTTTTTCTTAACATATCATCCAATATATCACTACCCATAAGCCCCACAATCAAATACAATACTATAGCTCCAATAAGACCCACCATACCTATCATTGACCCTGTTTGAGAAGCTTCCGGATACAGTGACATAATGTACATACAAATCGCAAGAAAAGTCCCACTTGAAACACCCGCAGTGATAAGTGATGCTTTGTTTTTTTCATAAGTATCCATAGATCTCCACTTATCAGCAGCTTTTGTAGGAAGTTGTTTTCCTTTTTCAACAATATTTAAAACTTCTTCTTTTCTGTTCTCTAGAAAGTCTATAATGTTAGGAACTTGTTTCTTAAGAGCAGGCCATTGAGCAGCATACTCAAACATTCCAATCCACTTTTCTAGCGACTCTTTGTCAGTGTCGTCATTTGGATCATTGTATCTTCTTATAAGTTCTTGCAAACCTTCTTGATATTCGGCGGATTTTGTATTAGATCCAAGTGGGTCATTCTTATCATTAACTAGCTTTGTAAGAGCAGTTACGATTGCTGCGGAAGTTCTAGTATCGCTTACACTTAACTGATCCACTTGAGAACTTTGAGCAGCTTTTTCTCGAGCTTGCCGCCGGCGCCTTTGAAGCTGTCTTCTCTTATGCGCTTCTGACTCCTCGAGGGTTCTAGGAGTTTTAAATTTCTTAGCTAAACTTACAAGCTTTTCTATATCAAGATTTCTTATAAAATCTTTAACACCTTGAGGTAAATCTACTTCCTCGGGTTTCGGAAAAGGTATGCTAGAGCTGCCCTCCATCTCCAAGAGAACAGTGCTAAGTTCTTCCTTGATTATATTTCTTAAAGTTATGGTGTTAATTTTCATTTCGTATCTTCTCCTTACATTCATCATTATACCAAATATGCTCAATGCAGTTCCCATCCGGATCAAAAGTGTATACTCCAATCGTTCCATCTCGGTGTTCGACCCTCTCTCCAACTTGGGGTAAATCTTCCCGATTATCGGTAAGAATCCCTATGTGTGAGTGCGCGTAATGATGTTTGCTTATGAGAGCCACGGTAGTGTTGTTAAAACGCATTCTACGGTAAGAATCTGTGGAATATTCGCATATCGCTTCAAGCACTTCCTCATACCACTCTTGGGACTTGTCGAGATCATCAACAAGAAAAGCTATGTGATCAATTGTTTTCATAAGATTATCCTAATCTTGCCAATCTGGTCAAGTCTCCATTAAATATTCGTCCTCATCATCGATTTCGAATACTTCGGTGTCGTCTACTATCATAGGAGCATCACTCCCACAACCTCCAGCCTCTGGTTCATCATAACCTTCTGGATCTATCATATCTAAGTTCATTTCGTACTCGAGATAGTGCTTTACCTTGCTAATATACTCAGATGCCATTGTAATTTTGCTTTGAACCCAAGCTTCAAGCTGAGTATCTTCTTCTAAGGCGTCATGAAGCATCATAGCATACTTTGCCATCTTGTACAATTGTGATTTTGCCATTCCACCTTCACTATCAACATGGTCAAAGTAAGGTTGGTCAATCATATCCATTTCTTCTTGGATAATTTTTTTTAATTTTGATTCATTTATCTTCATATTTTTTCCTATCCTGTAAAATCAACTAGTTCCTTTGGAATAACTATTGGATCAATTTCATCATCTTCCTCGTCATCGCCTTCCGGGAAAGCCCAGCCCCAAAGTGGCTTGGTCAACAAAAAATGATTCTCGCTATAAGGGTGCTCTTCTAATTCGCTTTTAGGAAATTTTTGTTGTATACCGTTCCAATCTAAAAACTCCATAGCTTTTTCCTTTATGTATTCTTCAACACCTGGTGCGAGATTGTCCCATACTAAAGAAATCCATTGCTGACCATCATCCGGATCATGGTAAGGATCCAAAGGATTGTTATAATCAAACACTCCAAGCTTTTTTCCCACTTTTAAAGTCTCTTCCAGATCAGTAAAATAGATAAAATCTTTTGATATTTCTGTTAGAATTTGCAGTAACTCGTACCCATACTCAAAGGGGTTAGCCTTGATCACTCCTGTGCCATTCGAGGCTTCTAAGATTCCATTTGAAAATGTCGCTATATCTTCCATTTTTTCTTTTTCGATCCTTTCAAGTTTTTCGATCCTTTCAAGCTCAGCTTGTTTTTCTTTTTCAATCCTTTCAAGTTCTTGTTTTTCTTTTTCGATTCTTTCAAGTTCTTGTTTTTCTTTTTCAAGTTTTTCAATCCTTTCAAGTTCTTGTTTTTCTTTTTCAATCCTTTCAAGCTCAGCATCTAATTCTTTTTTAAGCCTTTCAAATTCAGCTTCATCTTCAAGCCTTTGAAGCTCAACTTTTCTATTGAGTTCCGGAATTTTTTCAGCTACTTTTTTATAATTTTCTTTGGCTTTTTTCATTAATACACTGACAATATCAAAGTCTTCTTGGTATCCTTCGAATTCTATACCTTCGACACTAAAAGTTTTAATTTGTTTTTTTATCATCTGTTTCATTTGCTCCCTTTCTTGATCAAGTGTTTTTAATCGTGCTAATATTCTTTTTTTTGCTGCTGAGTCAAATTTTCTAGTTTTAACAATTCGCATCTTTAAGAACAGTAAATGTCTTTCTGCTTTGCTCATTTGCTCTATTCTTTTTAAACGCTCTAGTTTAAGCCGATAATTTTCTTCATCGATAATTTTATCAGCTCTTGCTTGCACCAGAGCGGCTCTGGTACATTCTTGCCAATTCTCAAAACATTCCAGGGTATCTCCGCAATTAATATATTGTTCTTTGCATTTATTTTTTGTACGTGTGTAATTCGTTGTCTCAATAGCCTTGCGTTTTCTCACCATAGCGATTGCTTCCTGTTTACATTTTTCATACTGTTCATCACATACCTCTGGTTCCTCTTCGCAAGCATCATTTTGATCTGCACATACTCTATAAAGTATTCCAAGGTTTTTGGCATCAGTCTCAAGCAAAAGACCTCGAATTTCTTCAAAAATAATTTTCTTAATATCTGTTGTTGTTATTTTCATTCGAATAAATCCCCAATAATGTTATTAAAATTAAGAATAGTAAGAGTGCTATTGTTAATTCGTGCCCTACAATTATGTAAAACAATAAAAAAGACATTATTACTACTGATAAATAGAGAAAAGAATACATTAGTTAAACCCCAAATAAATTATTTCTTCTTCTGGTACAAGAAAAACAGCTCCCTGAGCAAAAAGATAATGAGAATAGACATGAACTTGACCTTTGTCGTCTTTTCCCCACGGAAGAAGCCACATTTGAGCTCCTCCGTTGATTAAAATGAAAGATTTGTGTAAAATTGAGTAATAATACCGATCTTCGGAGTGATTTAGGGTGATTGGTTCAAAGGCTTTACCGTCTTTTCCCTTTAAATATGACTCTAATTTGTAGGCTAAAAGCTCGGCATCGGGGTCTAAAACCGTGTTTAAATCGTCAAAAATGCTCATTTTTTCACCTTATTTTCCTTATTTTGAAGTACTTTTTAGCTATTTTGGCCTCTCCAATGGCACCAAAACCCGGTGGAGCGGACTTAGAACGGCTCATAGATGGTCTTTTATGCCCTTTTCCACCGCCAAAATGCTTATTTTTGCCCAATCCAAGCAGTTTTCGCTTCTTATTTCGGTGATTTCGCTTCATTGCTAGCTGAAATGGTTCATTTTGTTCAAATATTTCGTCTTTTACACTCAATTCATCGTATGCTTTACGTAAATTAGTGGTTGTTTGGCCCATATATCCTTCTAAATTCTCTAAAGTAACCCACCTAAAGTCAATATTTTCGACATGATCCTGCAAATCAAGCCTAACATCGGGTGTAACTTGGTCAATTCTGCTTAAATATAGGTGAATTTTGTGTGTTATACCCTTCCAAGTGAAGTCATACACCATAAATTCCTTCAAAAATGGCAATAAAAGCCCTGTTTCTTCGAAAACTTCCCTATCTGTACCGTCTTCATAGCCCTCATCACCCCTTGCGATCTCTACATTTTTCAAATGACCACCCGGAAGGTCCCATAAATGACCCTCATCGGACCTCTGAAGCACCAAAATACGACCAGATTTGTCATAAATGACCACTTTTCCAACAGATTCGCTATCTTTGTACTTGTCTAGGGGCTGAATTACCTCATATTTGGCTTCCAAACCGTCAAAATGCTCCTCAATTGAGTCATCGTAATGCTTTGAGACCCCTAAATTGGTTAAAATTTCTTTTTTTGGACCTGCGTTTGTGTAAATCACTCTATCTGGCCAGAAATATTCTTTCAAACCAAGCTTATCAAGGTGATATTCTACTGTTTGCTCTGGGTAGTGCTCTTCTAGGGACCTTGTTCTTGCTGTAACAATGTGAATATCATCACCATTTTTAATATGTTTCTTAATTTTCTTAATTATTTTATCATTATACGACTGAAATACCGGTATTGGTGTTTCTCCATCGTACTTCATATAAGACATTACGATTGTATTATCAAAATCAAAGCTAATTTTTTCCATTTTTTACTTGACACTCCCCATTTTTTATGTTATAATATAGTATAAGTTATATTATATAGTTTTTAGTTGTTGTGTATTAATAGTATAACATGTTTTGGAGGGTTTGTCAATGGTTTTTTTAATTTTTCTTCTTGGAAATCTCAATAGCAGCTAGTTGTTTTTGTGCTTTCTTCTTAGTTTTGTGAGTTCCGAGTCTTTTTCCACCCTTTTTCGGATAAACAGCATACTCCCCATCAACTTTTTTGATTTTTTCGTCAATTTTTCTCCTCACCCTCAGCAAAATATCGATTTGGTTTGAAGTTTTGAAGACCTTGACGTGTAAATCTTATACGAACATAGCGCTTGTGTGCTTCCGGATTACGCTCTTTTGGTATTTCACCACTACCAGCACCCATCATAGCACCAGAAGTTGAATACATTTCTTGAATAAGTTTCTTTTCTTCCTTGGAAAATGGAGCTCCAAAACCTTGAACGGCTCCACCACCCATAGAAGAGACTTCGTTAAGACCGCTCATTGGACATTTGAAGAAAATAATTTGATTTGCGTTTCCTTTTTCTGGATATGTTACAACCCATTCTCCCGGTAACTGCCTTTTTAACCTTCTGAGGGCCATAAGATAAAGCTTTGTTCTTTTATTAACACGATCATCAACATAATCAGCATCCATTTCTTCATCTGTTTCTATTCCATAAAAACTATAGAGAAACCATGGATGTTCTTTGATGTATTCTCCAACTTGATACATGATCTCACGGAAGAAGGATAAAGCGGCCATTTGATTGCTACCAAAGACTCCATCAGCATATGGATCTATATTACGCTCTTCTTGGTCATCTAGTGGTTTTACTGATAGTATTTCAAAATTAATATCATATGTCCTAGCTGATGCATTATCAACATGGAATCTAGTCACCATGTTGCGATTAGGTGTTGGATTTGCATTACCATTAATGTTCCATGGTTTTGGTTGCATTTTTTTAATTTCTTCTGGATAATCAGAAAAATTTGCTGGATAACACCTTCTTAGATCTTTTTCTCCTTCTGAGTCTTTATTTACTCCAATGTTCGCTGGTTGGATGGTTAAGACTTGATGAATTATTCTATCATCAAGCTCTATTGACATAACCGACTTATAGCCATTGTCATTGTCTTGTGCGACTTTGACTCTTATGTTATCTTTCCGATAATCATTCACCGCTTCTTTTAAAATATTTTTTTTAATTTTTATTTTCACTTTAATCTAACTCCTGTCCACAGTTTCATACTGGCTTCCTCGAAGTGAGAACGAAATAAACGATAAGGTATTTCCCATTTCAAAGGCAATTCTTCTTTTGGAAGATGAAAGCCATCTTTAAATACTGTAATTTCTTGTTGCTTAATCCAGCGAATGATCTTTTGACTTGATTCACTGGATGTATTTATTATTGTTCCATGTGGACTCCATAGTTCGAACACAATAACTCCTTCGTCTTCACGAAGATCGACATAGCCTCGAACATAATAGTGCTTATTTTTGATGGAACAGCCAATAGGATTTCGTTTATAGTTGCACCCATCAAAACGATAGCCAATGGTCTGTTCATTATATACCAAAAAATAGTCGCTATTTGCTATATATTCCCACGCAAAATCTCTTTTAGCCATTGCGTGCCTACCATACCTACTGGCAAGGTTAAAAACGATTTCATTTCCAAATCCGTTGGAAATTACGGCACCATTTTGTCTAACCTCTAATGGCGCTGCATAAACAATTATATCTTGCGCAAAGACAAGAGAAACAAAAAACAATAATACAAACATAATACCGTAATTAGTAATAATATGCTATTTCTACAAGGCTGTTCTCCGGAGGAATTACGGAAAAGACAACCCTGTTTAAAGCCGGATCGTAAGTCCAATCGCCGAACTCTACGCCATCGACAAATACGAATATGTTGTTTGCATCATGAGGTATATGAGTGAGATCAAGATACTCTCTTGGTGTGATCTGATTGGAAGCATCCGCAACACCTTGAGACCAATCCTCGGAGCATATGTCGATTATATGACCGTTGAAAGCATTTGTGAGATCGATATAACGAAAACCAATCATGTGAGTATATTGATTGCACAAGCTATCATCCGGATGAATATTAATGATGGAAGAAACATAAACATTCTGGCGATAGTTCCTTAGCCATGTCTCAAAACTTGACACGGTGGGAATAGCCGTTGTTGAACCATCGTCTTCATCGGAGACAAACACAATAAGCAAAGCTGCATCATGACGGAGCCACTGTTGGGCGTCAACATTTGATGAGAGAAACTTTTGAATCGATAAGAAGCCATGCTCATATGTCCCGTTAACATTTGTTGCGAACATGTCGAGAGCATCTTGATAAGTATCTCCCGGGATAAGAGGAAGGCCCTGAGTTGCCATGGCCTCGTCGGGATCCATGGATATAATCATAAGCCTCCATGATATCCAAGGAAGATTTGCTAGCATGTCTGATATCCCTTGAAGGACTTTATCATACTCATCATTCATTGAGCCCGAGCCATCAATAACCCATACGATATCAACACCATTTGATGTTTGAGGTTGAATAAAGGAATCAACCCATATCGGCCATTCAGGTTCAGCCTCCCCTTCTATATAATTGTCTTGGACATAAACATATTCCTTTTCCGTCTCAAGGACTCCATAAGACAAATAGTGGTCAGACATACACCCCAACAAAAAAATGATAAATAACATTGCATAAACACCCCCAATAGTAAATAGAAGAAGTTAAGCAGAAAGGTTATTTTTTTTAACTCTTGTTATTTCTTATGTATAGGATCATTAGGATCATAGAATCTACCACCTTTTTGATATGACGGCATGTTTCTCCTTAGTTCTGGCACATCAGACGGATGCATACCGGGTTTGAGCTTACCAGATTTTGCAAGATCTCTCATTACATCCGAAATATGTGATGTCCTAGGTCCTCGACCAATTCTATAGTCTTGACCCAATACAGATCCCAATGCAGAACGTGCCAATTTTAACATGTCTTGGTTTTTCAACATAGCCTCGGTTTCCTCTGGTGTTGTTGCATCCCTCCATGGAATACCCTCGATGTGCTTATGTGTTGTATAATCTCCTTCGTCATATTGAACTGAATCTCTAACAGCGTTATTAAGTATTGTCAATAGTCCCTCGGCTTTCTCTCTGAGCTCTTCGTCGTACATTAGCTCCAATTTAAGATTTGGGTGCATTTTTATAAACCCCATAACATGATCATAGAGTTGTCTGGGTGTGTATTTGTGAGGAAGTCCAAGTTTCTTTTGACTTTCTGTTATTTTTTGCAATTCCTCACGAATCATCATACGAATTGTTTCTGTTGTTAACTTCATTGTTTACTTCTCCTTAGTGTTTAGTATAATTAGAGGATGAAATAAAGCGAAGCCAATCGGCCCTAAATTTTACCCCACCTTATCTTTGTTTTAGCGTTTTCTATATAGTTTCGCAAGTTCCTCAAAGACTATTCTTTTGAGTTTTGCTGTTAATTTCATTATATTGTTCCACCTTGCGTATATATGTTTCTTAACATGTCAATAACCTCATCCAAGTCCAGCCCCTCTTGTTGATACCTTTCACGGCTGGGATTTAAGTAATCCATAAAATCTTCCGAAGGTTTGACATGTAGGTCGATATCAAACAACCCAGTCCCTTTATGAAGGTATACAAACGATTCGTCAAAAGTATCTTGGAATTGGTATTCCTCCAAGTAAGTTTGAATTTGTATTTGATATATAAAATCATGGGTTATTTCGCTAAACTTGAATGTCTCCCCTCTTCTCTTGTTTGTAAAAGCAGCATCTAAATCATTTTTTAGTTCACCAATCCTATCCATTGCATGCTTGGCGGCAGCTTTCATAAACTGTTCTAGCTCTTGCTTGTCTAGGGCTTCCCTAAGGTCCATTGATTGTTTCCACCCACCAGGAGCCTTCATTATGCTTATTAGCTTTGGAAGGAGTGACTCTTCGTCTTCCTCATGAATTCTTTGAAGCTCTTCTTTGATAAGTTGTCTTATCGTTTCAATTGTTAATTTCATAAAAATTTTTTCCCAATTTTTTTTCTACTTTAATTAGTTGTTAGTTCTATAAAGAGGTCGGGGGGTACCAATCCCAAATCTGGGATTTTTCTGGGTGTCGTGCGAGTGTATCAGGGGGGCGCCGAAAAGCCAGCTTCTAAGGTACTTATTTGAAGTCCGAACCGGCCATACAGGGGTATGGGGAGGGGGTTCTCCCCCCATTTATGCGCTCCTCTTTTTTGCAAAAAAAAAGAACCTGCGTTTTAACAGGTTCTTTGGGCGGTTTTGATAATGTACTTTGAAGCTGGCTTATTCAGCACAACCGTTGTAATAGTGGCGGGAGAGTGCACGGAAGCGGGTAGTGGTGTTGCGTTGAGTGAATCGCTTGCCGCACTCACGACATGCGGTATACTCACTGACGGCACCTTCTTTGAGGGTAGTAACCTTGGTAGGGTTGGGGGTGGGTTTATTGGAATCCTTCATAGGGGTATCTCCTTGGGGGTTGTAGGTTAGTAGGGTTATAGGTAGTGCGGGAGCGGGTTAGGCTTTCGCCTTGCGTCGCTTGCCATAGAAGCGATCTCCTTCAGGGATGAAATGGTCGGTACAAGCTACGTTTTCGTGGTCAACATAAACGGTGTCCTGTCCGTATAGCTCACGCATGATAGCTAGATAGTGCGTGTTGATATGATAGAAGGCACTCTCACGGGAGCTTCGATTACCATCCACAGTAGCATCACAGAGCCATGCTACATTGAGAATAAGCTGAAGGCGGTGGCGGTTGATGATGTCACCTTGTTGGTACATGGTCTCTTCAACAGGCTCATAGTCGGGTCGTGCCTTGCGTATAAGCTTGTCAATGCGGGTTCTAAGCTTGTTCACGATAGCTTCTTTCGCTTGATGATAAGGGTTATCTCTTCTAGGTGCGTTGAGAGTGGTTGTTCGTTTACCTTTGTACAGGGTTGTATCAGTGGTATTGTATCGCTTGATCCATCGCATGAGGTCAGGGTGTTGCATGGTTGTGGGCTTGTCGGTATGGTGGCCTTTGAGGGTTTTGGTATCGATGTAAAGGGGCTTGATAGTGAAAGGCATGTTGTGTAAATCCTAGACTTAGTGGTTAGTTGAGAGGGGTTGAAAGATGAAAGGTGACGACCTGAAGAGAACAAAGTGGGCATGGGCTACTCTAGCTCGAAGCCTTCATTGAGAAGGTCTTGGCGGGTGGCTTCGTCAATGTCCTCGAAAAGATCACGTTTGGAGGGCTTGCGTGCCTTGCGCACTTTGGGAGCTTGCTCTTGGGCTTCTTCACGGTCGATACGGTCACACTCAATCTGAATGAACAAGTCCTCGATCTCTTCATTGCGTGCGTTGATTCGTGCATTGAGAGCATTGAGAGCGGGGTTATTGGTATCGGTAGGAAGGCGGTCTAGGTTAGTGAAGTCCATTGAAGGGTGCATAGTGCGATCCATGTAGTTCCAATAGGGGAGAGTAGTTTTGGTTGTCATATTGACTCCTGTTTGGTTGTTATGTATATATAAGACAGTTTGAGAATGAAAAAAGGACAAGGTTTTGAGAAAAAAGAAAGAAAATTTGCGGACATATATTGTCCGTTACAGCTGTATATCCATCATGACATGTTCACTATCATGATGGAGTGTAAGGTATACAGATTCGGTATCGGACATTCTGTGAATAGAGATCGACATTGTACCATGAAGCATAGTCATAGAATGGCTGATTTCGCAAAAGTCGCATCCAATCTTGCTTATAGCCTGTTGCTCTTCATATGAAGCTGAGTTCCATTGGATGAATCGCTCCATAAGAGCTTCGTAGTCCTTTCTCTGAGTGACTTTCATGATACGAAGAACTGCGTCCTGAGTGATGATGAAGGGGGTTTTGCCACTGCATGAAGAATAAGTGGCTTTTGGGAGGGATTGAAGAAGGGTTTTGGGGTTTGTCATATTGACTCCTGTTTGGTTGTTATGTATATATAAGACAGTGAAAAGATGAAAAAAGGACAAGGTTTTGAGGACAATTTCTGTCCTCTTAGGACAAGTTCTCAATCATAATCCAAAATTGCGTATGGTGCTTGAAAACGTCCTCGGTCATGATACGTCCTAGGTATAGCTTGGCGGTGTTGAGGTTGGCGCAAGGGATTTGTGTCCATTCCCCTTGCGTGTTGTAGCCTGTTACAATGTAGTTGATGTTGGTACGAATGATCCGCCCCCACACGGTGTTGATGTTTTGGCGGTCTTGCATGGTAGCGATCCATGTATCAAGATAATAGTCCGCTGTTCTGTGTGCCTTGGTAAGGGGTTGGAAGGAATAAGTGGCCATTGAAGCTCCTGTAGTGGTGGTTTTGGGGGTTGAGGTTGAAAGCCATTCGGCTATAGTGATTTGTGTCATATTGACTCCTAGGTTGATATGTATTTATAAGACAAGGGAAGATGAAAAAAAGGACAAGGTTTTGAGAAAAAAGAAAGAAAATTTTGAGGACATTATTTGTCCGCTTGGAGGGCTTCGGCTTCAGCTAGCGCAAGTCTAGCTTGGCGATTCAGATGTCTCAGAAACATACGGTCTGTCATGATTTTACCTATATGAGATACCGCAATGGTGAGGTCTGAACAGGTGATTCTCGTCCAATCACCGTTGCCATTGTAGCCAATAGCGATATATTTGGGGGAGGTGTAAATGATACGACCCCAAAGGCTTGGGTCGTTGGATTGAGGGTTGTCACGCATCGAAGCAATCTCACAATCTAGTTCGTAGTCCGCTGGGGTATAGTATTCAGATTGAGGGGTTTTGGGGATGGATACAAGCATTGAAGCTCCTGTGGGGGTTGTCTTGGGGGTTACTGATGAAAGCCATTGGGCTATAGTGATTTGTGTCATATTGACTCCGGAAAGTACTATTATAATAACCGATTCAAAAGGGTGTTGTCAAGGTTTTTGCGGACACTTTTTGTCCGTTTGTGATTTTTTTTATTATTTTAGAAAGTGCTTCTGGAGGTGGATGGAGGCTCGGTTTTCATCGAAAAACCGCTCTGGAGCTAGCTGGGAGCTCGGTTTTCCGCGTGGCTGCGGAGGAGCTGGTTTCAGTTATGTTAAATAAAGTTGGCACGGTTATTGCAAAGAAAAGTCTTGACACGTTTTTATCTCCCCATGGGAGCGACCCTTATTCAGCATAGCTGGAAGGCCGTTTTTGGGTCTCTGAAAAGTCTTGACAAACCTAGGTTTTCGTATGGTGGTCGCTGGGGGATCGGCTTCAGTTATGTTAAATAAAATTGGCACGCTTTTTGCAAGTGAAGCCGTGAACAGTTATGTCAAGTATTATTGGCACGCTTTTTGCATAGGGACAATTTCATAATGATTCTCAATTTCAATAAGATTTTGATTTTGATTCTCATAATCATTCTCAATAGCGCAATTTGATTTTGATTCTCATTTTCATTGAGCTATTTGATTTTGATTATCATTTTCAATAGGAAAAAATGGCAAAAAAAGATGGTCAAAAAATGACCGATAATCAAAAAAGTTTTGGGGTCAGCGGGCTTTTGAATTTCGTGGAGCCTATATACTATAGGCGGCCTGTCTAGCGCACGTTTTTGGTATGGATTTTGCATCATATTCACCAAGTTTTAAGAATACTTTCATTCAACGATAGATCAGGTTCAAACTTATCTTTCATAAAGCACCTTCCTCCGTTTTCAAAGCCCATTAGATTCTCTTCTTTTGGGCTTTCTTTATACAGGCCTTGCAAGCTCTCTCCTGTGCGTATATGGCTTCACGATCCCTGATGTCTTGCATGCGCTCTATGGTGTCTAAAGCCTTCTCAATGGTCAAGTTTCCTATATGCTTTTGAGCTTGCTTCTCAATAAGGGATATGGCTTGTTCTATAATGGTTGAAAGCTTGCTTGTTATATTCATGGGTGTCTCCGTGGGTGGGTAGGTATGTAGGGGAGGGGGGTAGTACCGTAGGTGGGTGTATGGGGGTAGGGTAGTGGGGTAGTCCTCAATGTTTATGAATCAAAGAGAAGGCTAGATTCAAGTTGGGTTATCTTTGTGAGAAGCTCTTCTTTCTCAATAAGGTATTCCTCAATGAGATCGTGATCAATGTCATAGAAGCCTTCATCATCTCTCTTGTTGTATGCTTCATCAATGGCCTTGTATATATCATTCAGAGAGCTGTAAAGAGAAGAGAGAAGAGCGCAAGGCTTAAAGAGATGGTGGGCTTCAGTCATAAGGCCTAGGTTGTATGCTTTTAAAGGTGACATGTTATATCCTGTGTTTAAATGAAGAAGAGAAGGTATATGATGATGATGAAAAGAATAATGTTTATGTAGTCTGTGGTCTCCAATGGTTCAGCTCCTATTACTTGGCTAGTTGATACCACTCTTCAATGATGTCGTTGGCTATATCATTGAAGGGGAGCTTTTCCCATATAGCACCAACGTGAGCTTCTGATCTTGTCTGAAGGGCTTGTAGGGTAAGCTCAAGGGTCTTGCCTGATAGCTCTCTCTTGGCCTTGGTCACTAGTGCTCTGTTGAAGCTCTCAACCTCTTCAGGACAAGGGTTCTTATAGCACTTGGGACGTGCATTGGCTAGTGCGCGGTCGTTGTTGTATTCCATGATGATGTAGTCTATATCGGCTTGAGTGAGGTGCTTAAAGCGGGCTTGCACTTGCTTGAGAGCTTCGTGAGAGTCAACACCCTCATGCTTAAGGTTGAAGAAAAGGTTGAGGGCTTGAAGAGTGATTGTGTTCATATTGGTCTCTGTAAGAGGAAGAAAGAAAGAAGGGTTATGTAGGGAGCTTCGGAAGGTTTCAGCAGTCATTAACTCATTATCGCCAGCTTTATCGCTCATATATATAAGTATCATGTTTAGATGAGGTTGTCAAACAAAAAGATTTATTTTGAGGACAAAAATTGTCCGTTCCTATCTCTCCGCTCTCAATGCAAGGGTTTGGGTCTCTGAATCAGCTTTGGCCGATCCGTCTT